>Ga0233437_1004823_pt1 | contig 15431 bp, 15 predicted proteins | sample SI_122_August201_FD_182714 | JGI IMG/M metagenome (GOLD analysis project Ga0233437, IMG submission 182714) | Seawater microbial communities from Saanich Inlet, British Columbia, Canada - SI_122_August2016_200_MG | ecosystem: Environmental > Aquatic > Marine > Inlet | place: Canada: British... | reverse complement strand
TGTTTATCGTGGGCTAACCGAATGTTTACCATATCACCGATTCTTTAATGCTCCTATAAGCGAAGGTGCTATCGTTGGCTCTGGTGTTGGATATGCTATGACTGGTGGAAGAGCGATTGTAGAACTAATGTATATCGATTTTTTAGGCAGAGCAGGAGATGAAGTATTTAATCAGATGAGTAAATGGCAGTCTATGAGTGCTGGTATTATCAAAATGCCGTTGATTCTTCGTATGTCAATCGGATCTAAATACGGTGCCCAACATTCACAGGATTGGTCGGCACTATGCACACATATACCTGGATTAAAAGTTGTGTTCCCGGCTACTCCTTATGATGCTAAAGGGCTTATGACTAGTGCATTAAATGGAACAGACCCGGTTATATTCTTAGAAAGTCAAAGAATTTATGATGTTGCAGAGCAATTCCATGAAGGCGGCGTACCTGAAGAATCTTATGAGATAGAGATCGGCGAGCCAGACGTTAAAGTTGTGGGCAGCGATGTTACTATCTTAACTATCGGTTCTACTCTTTATAAAGCATTAAAATCAGTTGAAACCTTAAAAGAAAAATACGGAGTTAATGCAGAGCTTATAGATGCTAGAAGCTTAGTGCCTTTTAATTATGAAAAAGTAATCGAGTCTGTTAAAAAGACAGGCAGGCTAGTTGTTTGCGGTGATGCATGTGCAAGAGGTTCTCATATGAACGATTTAGCACAGAACATTTCAGAATTAGCTTTTGATTATCTAGATGCTCCTCCTGTTGTTGTCGGAGCAAAAAACTGGATAACACCTGCTCATGAGCTGGAAAACAACTTCTTCCCTCAAGAGCATTGGATTATTGATGCAATTCATGAAAAGATTTTGCCGCTTAACGGGCATACATGTAAAGCGAATTATACATCATTAGAACAGCTTAGAAATGCTAAGCGAGGCGTATAGAGAAAAGCAAATTAAGGCACTGCAATTTTAAAGTAGTGCCTTTAAGATAAGAAAATAAATCAAGAGATATGAAATTATGGAGGAAAATCAGATGAAAACAAAAGCTGTTAGATTATATGGAAAAAGCGATTTAAGATTAGAGGAATTCGAACTGCCAAAGATAAAAGATGATGAGATTTTAGCTAAAGTAATATCGGATAGTTTATGTATGTCTTCTTATAAATCATCAAAACAAGGCGAAGACCATAAGCGTGTACCAGATGATGTTGCGAATAATCCTACAATGATTGGTCATGAATTTTGCGGCACAATCGTAGAAGTCGGCTCAAAATGGGCAGATAAATTTGCTGTTGGAGAAAACTTTTCTATCCAACCAGCATTCAACTATAAAGGAAGCTTAGAAGCCCCAGGGTATTCATATCCGAATATCGGTGGAGATGCCACTTATGTTATTATCCCTGCTGAAGCGATGATTATGGATTGTTTATTAAAATACGATTCTGATGTATTTTTCTATGGCTCATTAGCAGAACCGGTAAGCTGTATCGTTGGCGCTTTTCATGCATCCTATCATACAAAACAAGGATCATATGTTCATGAGATGGGGATAAAAGAAGGCGGAAAGATGGCGATACTTGCCGGAGTTGGACCAATGGGTCTTGGTGCAATCGATTATGCAATTAATTGTGATAGAAGACCAAAACTTCTTGTAGTAACAGATATCAATGATACAAGATTAGAACGTGCATCAAAAATTTATACAGTAGAAAAAGCGGCGGAAAACGGCGTTGAGCTTCATTATATAAATACTAAGGATCCTGCAACAGAACAAGATATGATAGATTTAACTGATGGAACCGGATTTGATGATGTATTCGTTATGGCTCCTGTTAAGCCTGTTATCGAACAAGGCGACAGACTTCTTGGTAAAGACGGATGCATGAATTTTTTTGCAGGACCGACCGACACTAAGTTTAGTGCAAACTTTAACTTTTATAACGTCCATTATGCTGCATCACATATCGTAGGAACAAGCGGCGGAAACAACGATGACATGAGAGAATCTTTAGAACTTATGTCAAAGGGAATCATTACTCCTGTTGCTATGATTACTCATGTTGGTGGTTTAGACAGCGTTATCGATGCTACATTAAACCTTCCAAACATACCTGGCGGAAAGAAACTGATTTATACGCATGTTAACATGCCTTTAACTGCAATTGAAGATTTTGAAGAGAAAGGCAAAACAGATTTATTCTTTAAAGGTTTAGCCCAAATCACAACTGCTGATGGCGGCTTTTGGTCTGCTGAAGCCGAAAAATATGTTTTAGAAAATGCAGAGAAGAATTATTAGTTCATAAGGAGAAATAATATAATGAGTATACAAAAAATATTAGAAGGCAAAACTGTCGTCATTACTGGAGCAGCGCAGGGCTTAGGTCAAGCGCTTGCTATCAGGGCATCCAACGAAGGTGCAAACGTAGTTATTGGCGACATGAACATTGAGGGAGCTAATGACACTGCTAAGCAATGTGAAAACGCTCTTGCATTAAAACTAGATGTGACAAAATATGATGAATGTGAAGCCTTGATGAAAGCAGCAAAAGATAGATATAGCAAAATCGACATCGTAATCAGCAACGCAGCAATCATAATTTCTGGTGCAATCGATGAGCTTGATGCTGATAAATGGAAGTTAGTTGTAGATGTTAACCTTTGTGGATTTTACAACACTGCTAAAGCAGCAGCACCGTATCTAAAACAAAACGATAATGGTGTTATTATCCAGATTAACTCTAAATCAGGTAAAAAGGGTTCTTATAAAAACAGTGCATACGCAGCATCTAAGTTCGGCGGCATCGGGCTAGTACAAAGCTTAGCTTTAGAGCTTGCCGAAGACAACATTCGTGTTAATGCAATATGCCCCGGCAACCTTTTAAACTCTCCACTTTGGACAAAAAGTCTTTTTAAGCAATATGCTAAAAACCAAGGTGTCAGCGAAGAGAAAATAAGAGCAAAATATATCAACCAAGTACCATTAAAGCGCTCTTGTGAATATGAAGATGTAGAAAATGCACTTGTTTTCCTTGTAAGCGATGAAGCTTCATACATGACCGGTCAGGCGATTAACGTTACTGGCGGTCAGCAGATGACATAAAAAAATATTAGGAGAATTTAGGGCAGATGATAATTCACTTGCCCATATTATTTAATTATGGAAAAACAACAATTAATAGAAAAATTAAACAGCACTACACCCATTGAAAGGCTAAAGGCTCTTAAAGAGTTAAAAACAATTACACTGAAAAGGAAAAAGGGCAAAGGGTATACAAACAACCACGTTCATTCAACTTATTCTTTTTCTCCATATTCCCCTTCTCGCATCGCTTATGAAGCGTATATGAGCGGTTTAGCAACTGTAGGGATTATGGACCATGATTCTATCGCCGGAGCAAAAGAACTTATTGAGGCTGGTGAAATCATGAAAATCACAACTACTGTTGGCTTTGAAGTGAGAACAGATTGGACTGATACACCATTTAACACTAGAAGAATAAACAGCCCTGATCAAATAAATTGTGGATACATATGCGTTCATGGTGTGCCGCATCAAAACATTGATAAAGCCGAAGTATTTTTATCTAAAATTAGGAAAGCAAGAAACGAAAGAAATAAGAAAATGGTTTCTAACATCAATGAAATTTTAAGCGATATATCACTTGATTTTGAAAAAGATGTTGTGCCGATTTCGAATGATGCTTATGGCGGAAGCATAACAGAGAGGCATATCCTTTATGCTCTAACTTTAAAACTAATCATTCGACATGGAAAAGGCAAAAAGCTAGCTGATTATATTATTAAAATTTTAGGAATAAACTTAAGCCAAAAACAGATAGAGCTTTTAAATGATGAAGAATATGAATATTACAGCTATGATGTTTTAAACATTCTTAAAAGCAATTTTGTTTCTAAAATTTATATCGATGCTGCTAAGCCGGAGATAACTCCGATTAAAGAGTTAATAGATTTTTGTCACAGTATCGGTGCAATAGTTGCCTATGCCTATCTTGGTGATGTTGGAGCTTCTCCGACAGGTGATAAAAAAGCACAAAAGTTTGAAGACGATTATATAGAAGAGCTTTTTGAATATAACGAAAAGCTTGGATTTGATGCAATCGCATATATGCCGTCTAGAAACACCGTACCGCAGCTAAAGCATGTAATGGAGTTATGCGATAATCATGAGTTTTTCCAAATCAGCGGAGAAGATATTAACCAGCCCCGACAAGAGTTTATTTGTAAACAGCTAATGGACGAAGAGTATCTTCATCTTATTGATTCAACATGGGCTTTAGTCGGCCATGAATATCTTGCAAGTGAGTCAATCGAAAAAGGGATGTTTTATGGAGAAAATAAAGATATAAAATTATGCGAAAAACTGCCCCTTTTTACAAAACACGGGCGAAAATACGAAAAATAGTGTATAATTATTCTATACGTAATAACAAAGTTTAACATTACTTATGTTAAACACAAAAGATAAAAGCTTTTTGTTTATTTATTAAACAGAGAGTAAAAAGTATTGGGGTGAAAAATAAATGGAACGAAAGAAGAAAAAAACCAACAAGATTATCAGCATATTTTTGCTGGCTCAGGTTATTCTTTGGGTTGGGTGTGCTTTTTTTAACATCTACACTAGCAACGCAAGTGTAATGAGGAAAATCTCTGTTACTGCATTAATGTTTTTGAATGCCGGTGTGTTTTTAATCTTAACGCTCTTGGTCGGAAAGTCTAAACCTGTAGTGTTTTTTATAACTGTCGGTGTTTTGCTTTTAAATGCAGCATTATTATTAGCAGGAGGATTAACCGGATGGGAATATATTGCTCTTGCGCTAATCGCAGTTTCCTTGGGTTTATACCTATGGTTCAACGTTAAAAAAGTATATTTTAAAATTAAAGAAAGAGTCGAAAAATATATTGAAAAACAGTCTGAGTTTTTTGAGATTTGTGCTAAAGGAATAACTGCAATTTAAAGGAGACTTTTTAATGTCAGAGCAGAAAGGTAAAAAGACACATAGGTTAATAAGCTATCTATTTTTAATCCAAGTTGTGATTATGGTTGTTGCCGCTTTTAAATTTCTCTACACCAGTGAAGTCAGCGATGTTGCTAGAATTGTTACTACAACTTTATTGTTTTTAAATGCAGCAGGATTTTTAGTCTTAAGCTTTTTTGTAAAAAGGTTAAAACCGCTTGTTTTTTTCATAATAGTAGGTTATATCGTTTTTAATATTGCTTTTATTTTTGCTGATCAAGTCGGAGGATGGGACTATTTCATCTTAGCATTAAATGTGATTACATTGATCCTTTATCTTTGGTATGCTGTTACTCGTATCTTTACTAAAAAGAAAGATAAATCCTAGAATATTAGTCGTTTTAGGATTTCTTCTTATAAAAAGTACCCTGCATTACAGTTAGGTTGTTATGTGGGGTATTTTTAATGTCATTATTTACTTATCAAATCAAAGATAGTTTTAACAGTTTATACATAGCACTATAATAAATAGCAATGTATAATGATACTCCTGTTAAAAAATACTTGTAATATTTAAATAAAAAAAAGGAGAATTAGATGTTACTGATTTTTGCAATAATATCAATGATGGCGGCTGTAACAGCATACACAACAGGTGTGTTTTTAGAAAGAAAAGCAAAGACACTTAGAAAAAGCCATGTCATTATTTTTTGGATTGGTCTTTTGTTCGACACAGCAGGTACAACTGCAATGGGTGCAATAAACTTAGGATTTACGCTTAATATTCATGGCATTACAGGATTGGCTGCACTTTTATTTATGCTTTTTCATATTATATGGGCGACTTTCGTTTATTTTAAAGGAAATGAATCTTCAAAAAACAACTTCCATAAGTTCAGTTTTTGGGTTTGGTTGATATGGTTGATTCCGTTTATATCAGGAATGCTTTTAAACATGTAGCAAAAATCAAATTTTAATTCTCTGTTTCTAATCCAATTTATTGACAGGTTTTTTATTTAGCTGAATAGATTAATAATTCTTTATCACACATCTAAATCACTTCTTATCATTTTGCAAAAATCATCTATTTGATGATTGTTTTTCCCGCATTCCCATGCTTTTTCGCCATACTCTAAAACTTTTGCTTTATCCATAATTAAGCTGTTAAGCTTTTCATAAACATCTTGTCTTGATGATGCTACTATAGCCGCATCATTATTAATCAAATGGTCTATTGAGGCTATACTTTTTTTGCCAACAGCAAAGATGCATCTTGCTGATGAAAAATAATCTACCAGCTTAGTCGAGAGTGATTGCCTCGCTTTTAAGGTTTCTTTAAGAGAAAACTATTCAACATGAACTAAAATGTCTGCATCTGCTTGTATCTTTTTTACTTGCTTTGCTGAAACGCCGCCACAAATAGATGAACTTTTTTCAATATTTAATGCATTTATCATTTTCTCAGTTAAAAGTGTCAACGTATAAATATCAAGCTTTGCCAATTCACCCTTAATATTAATTCTTTTAAGCGCATCAGCGACAAGTCCAAGCATCTTCCATCTGCCGCTTCCGATATTACCTGTAAAAACCATCTTTATCGGCGTTTCTATGCTCTTTTTAATTGGAGGCTTTCCGATAAATTTATCTCCCTTAGTTAAAACCTTGCAAGGCACATTGAAGATTTTCTCATAATCTCTTTTTTGGACAACAGAAATAACATACAACAGATCACACAGCTTCATCACCCTTTTAATCTTTGCTCTTGCTATAAATCGGTTTATCCAATAAAACGGCGACAAAGAGAATTGCTTAAGAGTATATACATCGTCAGATACATAAAATATCAACTTTTTCTTCGTATGCTTTTTTATAAAATATGCAATGTCGTTCATATGGTTAGCGACATAAAGTGGAAAAAACAAAACATCAGCATCAAAATCATCAATGAATTTTAACAGCTCTTTCGATTTCCATCTGCCTATTTTCCAAATCAGATCTCTGCCCCAAAAGAAAATCTGCCAGCGGAGTTTTTTTGCTTGCCTGACCGCTTTTGTACTTGTTTCTGCTTTTAAATCTTGATTATTTGTTTTAAAGACTTCTATTCCTGAATCGGAATTTTTATTTATGAGATTTTTAATTAATAAGCTTTCACTAATTTGGAAATGTTTTTTTACGATATTGTTTTTCGGTTTTGCGGATTCACAATATATATTTGCAATCTGCACATTTTTTATATGCTTAAATATGTTTGAATATGTGCTTCCAAAGCTGTTATCATCTCTCCATGCGTTTTGGGAAAGTATAAGAAGTTTTTTCGGCATTTTTTATACCCTCCTTGCTTTTAAGCTGTAAAAGCTTTTTAGGACGAAATACATAATATCAAAGCCCAAAAGTTTTTTCGCCATGTATATAGTTCTTACCTTTTTATTTTCGCTGTATTCTAATAAGTATGAGTCTGATTTTAACTTGGCGAAAATCTCTTTTCTGTCCTTTAGGTTAAGCTTATATGAGTTTGCAAGAGATGTTATATATTGATAAGCCACATATCCCATATAGGGATTATAAAATGCTGTGTCTTTTATTCCCTCACCATAACTTATGCAAAGATCAATATTTCTTAACAGCTTTTTGATCGTCTTAATCGTCATTTTCTTAGTCATCGAACCAGCTCTTTGACGATAGACATAAAAGCTTTTGTTATAATAATCGAAAGAGTTTGCAAAGATCGCAAGCTTAGCAGACCATTCGACATCCTCTGATGTTGCTCCTTTTTCAAAAGAGATCTTGTTATTTAAAATTAAACTTCTTTTAATAACTTTTGCACATGGCGATGAAATATATAGGTTAGATTTCACTAAGTAAGAAAAAGCTCGCGGTTTTTCTTTATTAACCACCATGTTTCTATCCCCTATAATCGAAGCACTTTCGAATTGGTCCTTATTTTCAAAATATTTTTTATACCCAAAGTTTAATATATCTGCACTTGATTCGCATAGATGTTCTACTATATCAAAAATCACGTTTTTGCCATCCCAATAATCGTCAGAATCTACAAAAACAATATAGTCCCCCTTCGCTTCTTTTACCCCAATGTTTCTAGCATCTGAAGCGCCACCATTTTCTTTATGGATTACCCTGATTCTTTTATGTTTTTTTGAGAGCTCATCACAAATTTTTCCGCTGTTATCGGTCGATCCGTCATTGACTAAAATAACCTCTAAGTCTTTATAGCTCTGGTTAAGAATGCTGTCTAAGCATTGCCCAATATATTTTTGTGTATTGTAAACCGGAATAATTATACTCAGTTTTAAACTCATATTTTAAGCCTCTTATTTATATCTTAAATTCTCTTTTGTACCATCTTTGGAAAACAAACAACAGCCATAATTCGCTAAATCTATTTTTTTTCATGCTCATGTGCTCATCTAAAATTTCTTTTATAAAGTTATAGTTAAACAGCCCTTGAGCATTAATAAAGTCTTTATCTAAAAGTCTTAAAAGTTCATCTTTTAATTGACTGCTCAGCCACTTCCCTATCGGAACAGAAAATCCTCTCTTTTTACCTTTTAAAACATCTGGCGGTAATATATCTTTAAAAGTATCCTTTAGAATCATCTTTGTATTTTTATCGTTTATTTTATACTTAGAAGGGATTCTTGCTGCAAGTTCAACGACATCTTTATGCACGATTGGAGATCTAGTTTCAAGTGAATGATGCATACTCATTCTGTCTACTTTATGGAACATATCCCCTTCTAACACAACCTTAAAGTCGGTATATTGTGCTAATGAAATTTCTGCGGTTTTACCTTCATATACATTATAATACTCTTTTATAAAGTCTAAGCTGCCCATAATTTGATACTTTGAATTTAACAGCCTTATTTTCTCATAATCTTTAAAACCCAGGCTCATTAAATTTAATCGCTGTTCAAAAACGCTTTTATTAGCATTATCGATTACTTTTCTTGCTTTTCTAGTAATCGGAGTTTTATCAGGTATCGCATATACAGCTTTTTTAATTATACCCTCTTTCAAAATTTTAGGTATCTTATTAAATTTTGCTGCGTAATAGCCAATTAAATATTTTTGATATCCTGCAAAAAGCTCATCCCCTGCATCACCTGTTAAAACAGTTTTTACATGCTTACTCGCATGTTTAGACACCATATAAGTCGGAATCGCAGACGAATCTGCAAATGGTTCATCTAATGCGTTTACTATATTATCTATCTCGTCAAAAACCTCATCATAATCTAATATAAATTCATGGTGATTTGTTTTGTTTATCTCAGCTGTTTTTCTTGCCAAATCACTTTCATCGAAATATTTATCTTTATAGCAAATCGTAAAAGTATCAATCGGCTTTTTAGATAATCTTGACATAATGCCAACGACTGTACTAGAATCTATCCCTCCGCTTAAAAATGCACCGACAGGGACATCTGCAACCATACATTCCTCGACCGCATTAAACATCGTTTCACGCAAGATATTTTTGCATTCATCATAATCGGTTATAAGCTTTTTATCATCATAAACGATATCCCAATACTTTGTTATTTTATGATTGCCCTTTAAATCGACTTCAATATAATGCCCCGGGAGCAGCTTATATATATTCTTATAAATAGTTAGGGGTGCCGGGATGTATGTCAGGCTTAAATATCTGTTGAGTGCATCTTTATCTATCTGCTTCTTAATCTTATCGCTGCAAAACATGCTTTTTATCTCTGATGCAAAAACAAGCCTTTCTTCATCTATATAATAATGAAGCGGCTTTTCTCCTGCTAGATCTCTCGTTATGATTATTTTTTCTTTCTTTAAATCATAGATTGCTAAAGCATACATACCCTTTAGTTTTTTAAAGCAATCCGTTCCATACTCTTCGAATGCATGTAAGATAACTTCAGTGTCACTAGATGTTTTAAAAATATGGCCAAAACCTACTAAATCTGCTTTTAAAGATTTATAGTTATATATTTCTCCATTAAAAATTATTAAGAGCGTTTTATCTTCGTTAAAAATCGGCTGCTGACCATCTTTAAGCCCTATTATCGATAGCCTGCGCATGCCAAGGCCTACTTTTCCATCAGCATACAATCCATCTTCATCAGGTCCTCGGTGGATGATTTTATCGTTCATTTCTCCGATTAGAAGCTTAATACTATCTTCATTTTTTTCTCGGCCAAACTGTATATATCCGTTTATTCCACACACATAATTATCCTCTTTTAAAGATTCTCTTTATACCATTCAATCGCAAGTGCTAACCCAGACTCAAAATTATAATCAGGGTTATAGCCCAGCATCTTCTTTGCCATACTAATGTCTGCATTGCTGTGCTTGATGTCGCCTTGTCTATCTGGTCCAAACTGCGGCTCTATGTCTTTATCTAATGCTCTGCATAATGCATAATAAATATCTATTAAATATTCTCTTCCACCGTATGCTATGTTATAAACTTTCCCTGCTGCCTCCTTCGGTGCAACGCATGCTTTTAGATTAGCTTCGATTACGTTATCGATATAAGTAAAATCTCTGCTTTGCTTTCCGTCTCCATTAATTTTTGGTGTTTGTCCGCTTAAAAGCTGTTTTATAAATTTAGGTATAACCGCGGCATACGCCCCATCTGGATCTTGTCTTTTTCCAAAAACATTAAAGTATCTGAGCCCATAAGTATCAAGCCCATAAACTCTTGAATATAATTTCCCGTATTCTTCGTTTACTCTTTTAGTTAATGCATAGGGAGAAAGCAAGTTGCCCTCTGTTCCTTCTTTTTTCGGCAAACTTGGTGCATCCCCATAAACAGAAGAACTGGATGCATAAGCGAATTTTTTAACTCCACTCTGCCTTGCTGCTTCAAGCATATTTACTATCCCTTTAATATTTATGTCTTGATATAAAAGCGGCATCTCGATACTTCTAGGGACGCTTCCCCATGCTGCTTGATGCAACACAAAATCTACACCTTTGCAAACATAAAGACATGTGTCATAATCTCTTGTATCTCCTTCTACTAATTCAAAGTTTTCATTATCTAAAAATTGCTCAATATTTTCTCTCTTTCCAGTAGAAAAGTTATCTAATGCCCTTACTTTATATCCCATCTCAAGCAAAGCTTCGACTAAATTAGACCCAATAAATCCTGCTGCTCCTGAAACTAAAAATTGTGTACCCTTTTCAAATTTTATGTTTTTATATCCCATGCTCTTACTTTTATCCTCCGACGGCTTTTAAAAACCAAGTATAAATCTATTTTATATTCATTATACTTAACATGTCTTTATTTACTTTTTTAACATCATATTTATCCAAGCAGTGTTCATAGCTCGCTTGACCCATATCTTTTATTCTTTCAGGATTTAATATAAACCACTCCATCTTTTCAGTTAAATCATTGACGTCTTTTATCTTTACTAAAAATCCAGTTTTTTTATCTATTACTGTTCCGCGGCATCCCGGTACATCCGTAGTTATTATTGGTCGTTTTGTTGCCATTGCTTCTAATACTGTTCTTGGTGTTCCTTCACGATATGATGGAAGAACATACACACTGCACATTTCATAATATTTTGATACATTATCTGTTTCTCCATAATGCTCGATAATGCCTTTTTCAATATATGGCGCTAAGTCCTCTTCCTTTAAAGAATCCTGAATGCTCTCGCATGCACCAAGAAGCATGAACTTTACATCAGGATAACTAGTTTTTATGCTTGAAGCTGCTGCAAGATATTCTCTTATTCCTTTAGAAATCATAACTCTTGAGAGCATAAAAAAAGATATTGTGCTAGGCAGAGGCTTAGGAGAAAATATATCCATATTAACCCCTGATCCGTTTACAATGTGGCTATTTTCTTTTTTCAAAAGTCGATAGCTTAAAAACTCTTCTCTATCCGATTCGTTCTGAAATATTATTTTATCAGCACACTTGAATCCAATTTTATATAGTACAAGTGCAAATATCCTTAAAATTTTTGCCTTTGGACTTTTAGCGGTAAAAAGATATCCGACGCCAGTTACCATAGCATTTATGTTTTTTACTTTTGCCATTTTTGCTGCAATGCTTCCATATATTACAGGCTTTATTGTATATCCTAAGGTAATATCAGGCTTTTCCTTTTTAAAAAGCTTCTTAAGATTAAGAAGATATTTTATATCAGCTATAATATTAATTCCATTTTTCTCTAAAGGAATTTTTTTAAACTTTGCTTCTAAATCTTCAATTTTTTTAACGTCTATATTATTAGGGCCGGTAACGATTACGTCATGACCAGACTTGATAATTTCTTTTATCAAATCACCACGAAAGTTATAAACCGTTCTGTTTTTAGGTGATATTATCGCAATTTTCAAAAAAGCCTCCAATTATAATCGTCTTTTTTTTTTACATCTTTATTTTCTTAAGACGAATGACACATAATTATATCATCAAACTTTATTTTTATCTAGTCAAATATCCATATGCTAGCACCGATATTGTGCATATGAAAAAAGCAGTTTTTTTAGTAGAAACATCTTTCAAATCAGATATAATGAGCTTTTTACATTGAAGTAAATGCGAAAATAATATACGATAGATAAAAGACATTTTTATGGAGGCAATATATATGGATATAAAATTTACGATGGTTGGGTGTGCTTGTTTTATAATAGATATAGATGGAAAGTTTAAGTTTGGGTGTGATCCTGCCCTTGCTCCAAAAGGTACTGAATATGATTCTGGATTAATAGTGCGAACCACTGAGCCTGTTTATGATAATAGCACTTTTAATGATATTGATTTTTGGATTTTGACTCATGCACATTTTGATCACTTAGACGAGAAGGGTGCAGAAAAAATCAAGGATAAATCGATGGTTATAAGCAGCAAAGAATGCCATAAACTATTAGACGCCAGAAAAAGTCTAAAGGTTGATTATCTTGAATGGCTTGAGAAAAAGAGCTTTAATATAAAAAACTATAAAATTGAGGTAGAGGCTGTTCGAGCACTTCATGGCACAACTGCTGCTATGCAAAAATCAATGAGCACCGTTAACGGATATGTTATAAGCATCTTTGATGGTAAGGAGACAAAAAAAGTCTATATCACAGGCGACACGATATATAGTAAAAAGGTGATAAGTAGACCTAAAGATATAAGTATAGACTTATTAATCGCTAATATGGGAGAGGCCAAATTAGGTATGAAAGGCGATCCTATAACTTTAAGCATATTAATGCTTAAAAAATTTATTAAGCATCTTAAGCCTTCTGCTGTCGTTTCGGTTCACGTTGATGATTTTTCTCATTTTACAATATCAAGAACTGCTCTTGAACTTATAAGTAACGTCCCTAAAAACGGAGAGACAATTAGTATCTAACTAAAAGATTTCTATTAATCACTCTTCTTGAATTTATTTAAGAAAAGTAGAATTAGAAAAGAAAAAAGTATATAACAAAAATATTTTAGGAGGCATATCTATGGCTAAGTCAAAAAGAGAAAAGAAGTTTTATAACACTTGGTGGTTTTGGATTATTTTCGCAATATTAATTGTATTCTTGGTTTTAAGTTTTAATGGAAGTTTTGGTGGTAACCAAGGCAATCCAGCCCCTAATATTCCAGAAGTAACTATGGAGCCGATAGCTGCTGAATAGTTTAAATATCAAGCGGTAAAATAAGATATGATATATGAACACAAAAACGGATCGACGACATATTATAAAACTTTCGGGGATGAATCTGACCCACTTATTGTGTTGCTCCATGGTATCGGTGCTGATAACGATATGTTTGCCCCGCAAGAGGAAGCTTTATCTGGGCTTAGATATTATGTTGTAGCATTAGATTTGCTTGCACACGGAAAATCATCAAAAGCTTCAAGCCTTGGTATGCAATGTTTTGCAGACCAAGTTTTAGAGCTTATTTCACATCTTAATAAGCGAAAAGCATCTTTACTTGGTGTAAGCATGGGCGGTGTTATTGCACTTTTTATTGCTGCAAACTATCCTCATATAATCGATAAGCTTATTATATCTGACAGCTTTGGAGAGCTTAAAACTGCATCCGAAAAAATACTTGGTAAATCTCAGGTTTTAGGATTTAAATTATTTAAACTATTGGGCGTTAAAACCCTCGCTAAAAGTATGGCTTTAACTTATAAAGCAGATTATGCGATTAAAGCAAGAGAATACATGACCAAAGTTTCTCTTAAAGTCGATTTAGATCAGATGATAATGGCTAGAAAAGCCATCAATACAATAAATGTATTAGATGCTTTAAAGAAAAACACATATGAAGCACTTTGCATATGCGGATCAGAATTCGGCAAATCATTTATCGATATTAACAGAAAAATCGCCGATGCATTAAAAACGGATCTTGTTATATTAGATAATTCAATGGATCCTTCAAATTTAGTTAATCCAGAAAAATTCAATCAAGCAGTACGAGAATTCCTGACTAAATAATAGGTTTACTATGGGCGATAAATGCCCTTTTTAAATATCAAAAACAAATTAGGCATTATCTTTTTCATATTTTTAATAAATGATTATTTGGTGTATAATATGACCATAAAATAATATTAGGAGCAATAAAATATTATGTGCGGCAGATATGCTTTTGATGACATTAAAGAAATCTTCGAAGCCAGAATGATACTCGAAGAGATTGCTGATGTATTCGGTCAAGAAATGGTATTAAGTATAAAAAAAGGCGACGTCTTCCCTACTGATACTGCGGCTGTTGTTGCACAAAACGAAGCCGGATATCAGCCTATGGCTATGGAATGGGGATATAAGATGTGGAACAGCAGTCGTCGGATTATTAACGCCAGAAAAGAAACATTGATGGAAAAACCTATGTTTCGAAACAGCGTTATTTCTAAAAAGTGTCTTATCCCTTGTACTGGTTTTTATGAATGGCAAAAAATAGACAGCGGAAAACAAAAATATAAAATATCTCCTGAAAACGAAACATTCTTTTATCTTGCCGGTTTATATAACACTTTCGAAGAAGATTCAATCCAAATAAATCGATTCGTTATTATAACTTGTCCTGCAAATAGATATATGCGCAAAATTCATCCAAGGATGCCTTTGATTGTACCGAAATCTCAAAAGGAAGCTTGGTTTATCGAAAGCGAAAATTATAATAATCAAATCTCAAAAATCTATCAGATGACAAATGAGTTGGATACTATCGCTTTGTAACCATTTTTTTATATTAACAAAATCTTCATGTTTTGGTTATCATACTATTACTTAGATGCACTATATTAAATCTAACGGAGGTAATTACAAATGAGAAGATTTTTTATTATAGCAATTATTATGGTTATGTTGTTTTCGCTAGTGTCTTGTAATACACAGAATCCCAGCAAAAATGCAAATATAGGCGAAGAAGAAATAGGACAATATTCTGAGGATGAAAAACCGCAGCCCAGAGGAAAGAATGGTCTTATTTCAAAAGG
>Ga0233437_1004818_pt1 | contig 15445 bp, 8 predicted proteins | sample SI_122_August201_FD_182714 | JGI IMG/M metagenome (GOLD analysis project Ga0233437, IMG submission 182714) | Seawater microbial communities from Saanich Inlet, British Columbia, Canada - SI_122_August2016_200_MG | ecosystem: Environmental > Aquatic > Marine > Inlet | place: Canada: British... | reverse complement strand
GGCAAATATCCAAACAAGTAAAGATCTGATGAATCAAGGTGTTACCATAGAATTTGATGCAAGACCGGGTTTGTATAATCCGGGTTTGCAATGGCTGGGATCTGGAATTTTAGAATGGATAAAAAAAATGTTCTATTATTCTGAACAAAACAGTACAAATATTTATGATTTAATGATTTCCGAAGCAGAAAAATTGTTCTCCGTAGAGACACAAAATTTTGTGTCTCCAAACATACAAAATTTTATGTCTTTAAAATTAGGAATTGATTTCCTTAATGAAAATGGAATTATTTCGGGTATTGGTATCAAAACCAAACGCGAAGAAATATACCTGGCAGCATTAGAAGCATTGGTACATAAAACCAAACAAAACCTGAAAATTTTGGAGCAGGCGGGCGGTTTTACAGCCGAATCCATCATTGTTGTGGGTGGAGGTTCAAAAAACAAATTGTGGAATCAATTGCGGGAAAAGGAATTATGTATTCCGGTAAAAACAATCGACCAAAAAGAAACAACGGTTTTGGGTGCCGCAATGGTTGCATTTATGGGATTGGCGTTGTAGAGACGCAAAATATTGCGTCTCTGTAACCATCCCAAAAAACATAATCCAAATTATCAAATATTATGGCAAAATTCAGAAACAAATGCCGCATTGAATCAACCCGCAACCCAAATTGGGATTATGGTTTAAATGGTGCATATTATATTACAATTTGTACCAAAAACAGGAAATTATATTTTGGATATATTGAAAATGGCGAAATGAATTTATCGGAAATTGGAAAAATTGCCCATCAATATTTTTCTGAAATCCCTGATCATTTTCCATTTGTGAAATTAGGTGCATTTGTAATAATGCCAAACCATGTTCATGGGATAATTATTATTGATAAAAAACCGGTAGAGACGCAAAATTTTGCGTCTCTACACGTACCCCTGAACATCCCAATCCATCAACCCCCAAAAACAAAAAACAAATTTGGCCCACAATCGCAAAATTTGGGATCCATTGTTCGTGGATTTAAAACAGGGGTGAAAAAATTTGCCACAATGCATAAAATTAATTTCACCTGGCAACCTAAATTTCATGATCATATTATTAGAAACAAACCAGAATACAACCGAATAAAAAAATACATTTTAAATAATCCCGCAAATTGGGACGATGACAAATTCTATAATTTATGAAAATATTTTACATCAATAAAATTGTAAAGACGCAAAATATTGTAAAGACGCAAAAATTTGCGTCTCTACTGTTTATCGGATTGATTTTTTTTCTTTTATCCTGCAATAATCATATAGAAAATGAATTCACAAGTAAACTACCAAATGACATAACCCGCACCTGGATTGGCCCCGAATACTGGGCAAACCCTTTACAGGATTGGCAACTGAAAGACGGACAAATTGAATGCATCACCAGTGGTGGGAGACGAAATGTATTTTTATTAACCCATGAAATAGGTCATCAGGCGGGCGGTTTTTCCATTTGTGTAAATGCAAAAAATTTGAATCCAATTTCCGTAGAGACGCAAAATATTGCGTCTGAATCAAATATGCAAAATTTTGTGTCTGAATCAGAGACACAAAATTTTGTGTCTCTACCCAACGGATGGATAGGTTTTGAAATTGGTATCAGAGGTGAATTTAATGATTATCGCGATAATGCCATTCGTGGCAGGGGTTTTCCTGTCGGGATCACAACCGATGGCAGATTGTTTATCGGCAAAATTGATTCAACCCAAAAACCAATTCCCAATTTTTTATTGGATAATATTACCATTGAAATACAGGCAATCCAACAGGATAATGGTAGTTATACAATTTCGATTGGCATTGGCGACGTTGTACAGACGCACGGCCGTGCGTCTCTACGTGAAATAATCAGAAAAAATATCCCATCCGATTGGATCGAAGGAGGCATTGCCCTGATGTGCCACAGCGGCCCATTAATCGAATTCCCGGATGAAAGAAAATTGAATGATTATCCCACATGGGGAACAGCCAAAGGAACCCAGCGAGGTGGAAATATCAATTTTGGATTTTCAGATTGGAAAATCTCCGGTGACAAAATTACGGTTCACGAAGACAGGGCTTTTGGCCCAATCTTATTTGCACAATACACCCTGAGCAAAGGCATCTTGAAAATGACAGCCCAAATGCCTCCCATTGGAAGAAAGGATGGCCAAATTGTCGATTTACAGATAAAATCAGAGAATATCTGGAAAGCCATTTCTCAAGCAAATATTGATTCCCTTTCCAGAACGGCAACATTTAAAATTGAAAATTGGGATGTGTCCAAAGATATACCCTACCGCCTGAAATATCAAATTTATTCCGTAGAGACACAAAATTTTGTGTCTAAATCAACGGAGACGCAAAATCTTGCGTCTCTACATGATTATTATTATGAAGGTCTCATCCGCAAAGAGCCCTGGGATAAAGAAGAAATTGTAGTTGCCGGATTTACCGGAAATAATGACCTGGGATTTCCAAACATAGATATTGTTGAAAGCATAAGATATCATAATCCGGATTTGCTGTTTTTCTCGGGTGACCAGATTTACGAAGGGGTTGGAGGCTATGGTGCTCAACGTGCTCCATTTGATAAAGCTTGCCTCGACTATCTTCGGAAATGGTATTTATACGGCTGGGCTTATGGTGACCTGATGCGAAATCGCCCAACAATTGCTATTCCTGATGACCATGATGTGTATCATGGAAACATTTGGGGTGCCGGTGGAATTGCTACTCCTCAGGGTTTATGGGGAGGTCATGCTCAAGATCAGGGTGGCTACAAGATGCCTGCTGAATGGGTAAATATGGTTCAGCGAACTCAAACCGGTCACCTTCCGAATCCCTACGAACCAGCACCTGTTGAACAAGATATTGGCGTTTATTATACCAATATGAATTATGGAGGGATTAGTTTTGCTATTATAGAAGACCGTAAGTTTAAATCTGCTCCAAAACCCTTGTTACCTAAAGCGGAAATTTACAATGGTTGGGCACAGAATGTAAATTATATTACTGCTGAAAAAAGTGATATAAAGGGTGCTGTTTTACTCGGAAATCGACAGCTCAATTTCCTGGAACAATGGAGCGCTGATTGGTCGGAAAATATCTGGATGAAGGTAGTGCTTTCGCAAACCATTTTTGCCAATGTTGCTACATTGCCTTATCCAGATTGTCATTCAGATAATATAGTTCCTAAACTCAGAATATTGAAAGAGGGTGAATACCCGCCGGATGATGTTCCTGTTTCAGATTTCGATGCCAATAGCTGGCCTCAAACAGGCAGGAACAAAGCATTGGAAGCCATCAGAAAATCCTTTGCCTTTCATATTGCCGGCGACCAACACCTGGGAAGTACAATTCAGTATGGAATTGATGACTGGCATGATGCAGGCTATGCATTTTGTGTCCCTTCAATATCAAATGTTTGGCCTCGCAGGTGGTTCCCCGCTGTTGGCGGACAAAACCGTGCAGAAAATGCACCAAAATATACCGGGGATTTTAAAGATGGATTCGGGAATAAAATGACGGTTAATGCAGTTTCAAATCCGATATTCACCGGAAAGAAGCCTACAAGACTTTATGACAGGGCAACGGGTTACGGTATTGTGCGATTCAATAAACACACCCGTGATATTACAATTGAGTGCTGGCCCCGTCAATCAGACCCAGAAACAGATGCCCAATATCCAGGCTGGCCCATCACCATTAATCAGGAAGATAATTTTGGGAAAAATACTAGTTTGTATCTGCCAAGGCTAAACATAACCGGAATGAATAATGCCGTAGTGCAAATTATAAATGAAGGTAATAATGAAATAATTTATACCTTGCGGATTAGAGGAAACAGTCATCAACCTAAAGTGTTAGATGATGGTCAATATACCATTAAGGTAAGTGAACCCGGATCCGGTAAGATAAAAGTAATTGAGAATATTTCTCCAGGAAACAAAGCCGATTTTGAGCCAATTCTAATATCTTTATAATCTTTAATATTTTGATTAAGAAATTTGAAAATGAAAAAAAACGCAATAAAACTTTTCAATGAAAATTAAACCTTACAATATGAAAAAATTAACAATTTTATCAATTATCCTCTTGTTTGCAGGAACTCTGTTTGCACAAGTAAAACTTCCCGCATTGTTTGATGACAATATGGTCTTACAACAACAGTTTGAAGCACCTTTCTGGGGCTGGGCCGAACCGGGTGAAAATATCACCATAATGGGAAGTTGGAACAATAAAACCGTACAAACTGTTGTTGACAAAAATGGCGACTGGAATCTCAAATTACCGACCCCAAAAGCCGGTGGCTCCTATTTTGTTACTATCAATGACGACACTTTGCAAAATGTTATGATTGGCGAAGTATGGATTTGTTCCGGCCAGTCGAATATGCAATGGGCACTCGACCAATCAATGAACAGTAAAGAAGAAATCCCGGATGCCAACAATCCAAATATCCGGTTTTTCTATCTGGCACGCCAACTTTCTGATGAACCTCAAAAAGAATGTCATGCCTATTGGACGGAATGTACCCCCGAAACGGCGAAAGATTTTAGTGCTGTGGCTTATTATTTTGGCAAGAAATTGTATCAGGAGTTAAATGTACCTATCGGACTAATCCACACAAGCTGGGGCGGGTCATCAGCACAGGCCTGGGTGCGTGAAGATGTATTACAGTCTGATCCGGATTTCGAGTTATATTATGAAAGACAGAAGCAGGCAGAGAAAAAAGCCAAAAGAGGGAGTTTGGCCATAAGCCAGCAATCACCCAATTGTTTATACAATGCAATGATCGCTCCCCTGATTCCTTTTGGAATAAAAGGAGCTATCTGGTACCAGGGTGAATCTAATACAATGGAGGCCGTTTTATACGAAAAGCTATTCCCAATCATGATTAAAAACTGGCGTGATGATTGGGGTCAGGGCGACTTCCCTTTTTATTTTGTTCAAATTGCCCCGTTTAAATATGAAACCCCTTTTGTTGGGGCTGTGTTGAGAGATGCACAACGTAAATCGTTAAGTGTGCCAAATACAGGAATGGCAGTAACCATGGATATCGGCGATCCCGAAGATATCCATCCTACCAATAAACATGATGTTGGCAAAAGACTTGCTTTGTGGGCACTGACCAAAGATTATGACAAAAAAGAGTTGGCTTATAGCGGCCCTCTTTACAAATCCATGGAAACGGAAAACCAGAAAATCAGGTTGTTTTTTGACTATGCCGAAGGTGGCCTTTCAGCAGAAGATAAGGTTTTGTCTAACTTTGAAATCGCCGGCAATGACCAGAAGTTTTTTCCTGCGAAAGCGGAAATAGAAGGAGAAACAGTTTTGGTTTATGCAGATGATGTGAAACAATCCCTTGCTGTTCGTTACGCTTTTCACAATACCGATGAAGCTGTTTTATTTAACAAGGCAGGCCTGCCGGCATCATCTTTTCGTACTGATGATTGGTTGATAATAACAGAGATGGTTTCAATATCAAGTTTATTTGACGAGAAAAGTGAAGCATTCATTATCAGTTTACAGGCATCCGATAATTTTGAGATTTATTACACCACAGATGGAACTGAACCGGATTTGAATTCAAATCATTACCATGAACCTTTTCTGTTAAAAGAATCTGCAACCATAAAAGTTAAGGCTTATCTTGGTAACACTCCTTCATTGGGAATATCAACTTATGATATTTTCAGACATCTCGCCACAGGAAAAAAAGTAGTTTATAAAAACCCTTATGTCAATCGCTATGCAGCCGGTGGGAAAATGGCCCTGGTGAACAGCATAAAAGGAAGTAACAAGTTTAATGACGGAAACTGGCAGGGATTCAGCGGTAAAGATATTGATGTAGTGATTGATTTGGGTGATGAAAAAACAATCAGCAATATCTCTGCAGGTTTTTTGCAAGATCAGGGTTCATGGATATTATTTCCGAAAAAGATTGAATACTATGGCTCGCAAGACGGTCAAAAATTCGATAAACTTGGGGACATTGAAAATACAATTCCTCAGAGTGAAAAAGGATCAATTATTCAGGATTTTATTTTAGATAAAATGTCAGTTAAATACAGATATATTAAGATATTTGTATCAAAAATGCTTTTGCCTGAATGGCATACAGCTGCAGGTAATGATGCCTGGTTATTTGTAGATGAAATTATAATTAAATAATATCATTATTCTATGAATGTAAAAATAAATACAGCATCAATTCTTTTATGTTTAGTAATGCTTGTTATTGCATTGCAAGGGTGTAATAGTGGCCGTAAGGATTCTGATGAACAAAATACAAAAAGGCCTAACATAATTTTTATTATGAGTGACGACCACGCCATGAATGCCATTAGCAGTTATGGAAATTCAGTAAACCGTACACCAAATATCGACAGGATTGCTGACGAAGGCATGCGTTTCAATCAGAGTTTTTGCACCAACTCTATTTGTGGGCCGAGCCGTGCGGTATTGCTCACCGGAAAATACAGCCACATCAACGGCCATATCAACAACAGTGTAAGTTTTGACGGTAGCCAGCAAACATTTCCAAAAATCCTTCAGCAAAATAATTATCAAACAGCATTAATTGGCAAATGGCATTTAAAAAGTGAACCTACCGGTTTTGATTACTGGAATATTTTACCCGGCCAGGGAAGTTATTATAATCCTGATTTTATTGAGATGGGAGAAAAGAAAAGATTTGAAGGATATGTTACGGATTTGATAACAGATTTCACCATCGACTGGTTGAATAACAGGGATACAACCAAGCCTTTCTGCCTGTTGATGCACCATAAAGCACCCCACCGCACATGGATGCCCAACATCAATCATCTAAATACATTTGATACCGTGGATATCCCTGTTCCTCCTACTTTTTTTGATGATTTTGAAAATAGAAGCACCGCCGCTAAAAATCAGAAGATGTCAATCTGGAAAGATATGCATCTCGGCTATGATCTAAAACTTACCAAAGCCCTCAATTCAACCGAAATTGTTGATGATTTGGGAACCTGGGCTTTCGACAGAATGAACGAAGTACAGCGAAAAATTTGGGATAGTGCTTATCTGATAAAAAATAACGAATACCATCAAAACCCACCAACCGGCAAAGACCTTGCACGTTGGAAATACAGGCGTTATATGCAGGATTACCTCGGCACAATTGAGTCGGTGGATGAAAGTGTGGGAGAGATTTTAGATTATCTTGACAAAAATAATCTTGCTGATAATACCATCATTGTTTACACTTCCGACCAGGGCTTTTACCTTGGCGAACATGGTTGGTTCGATAAACGTTTTATGTATGAAGAATCGCTAAAAATGCCATTGTTGATCAGGTATTCCAAAGAAATCGCCAAAGGAAAAATTACTGACGAAATGATGATGAACCTTGATTTTGCCCCCACCTTTCTGGATTATGCAGGCGTAGAAATTCCAAATGATATGCAGGGTGAATCCATGCGCCAACTGTTGAAGGGTGAAACACCGGATAATTGGCGAAATGAAATATATTACCATTATTACGAATATCCAAAAGGCGGCCACGATGTGAAACGGCATTATGGTATCAGGACACAGGATTTTAAATTGATCCATTATTATTATGATATTGACGAATGGGAATTGTTCGACTTAAAAAATGATCCCCATGAACTTAATAATTTGTACAATAAACCCGAATATAATGATAATGTGGGTGAGTTAAAACAGAAACTTGCTGAATTGCGAAAAAAATACAAAGATAATAACCAGGAGGATTTTTTACCCGGCCAACATTTTAATACGGTAAACCACAAAGGTATCGGATGCACAGTTTCCCTGGTTTATCCTTATTCAAATAAATATTCCGGTGGTGATCCCAACGCATTAACCAACGGCAAAATATCCGTAGAAAATTTGTCGCAGGTAGAAAATCTTGGCGTTTGGCAAGGCTTCGAGGAGGCCGATTTGATTGCTACCATTGGTTTAAAAAAAGAAACGGAAATCAATTCTATTTCTGTTGGCTTTTTACAAAATACCGATGCCTGGATATTTTCACCCGATTGGGTTGAAGTTGCTGTTTCTAACGATAATAAACAATATAAGAATGTGGGCAGAATAGAAAGGCAGGTTCCTGAAAATTCGGCAAAAGAGGAGAGGGTATCTTATGATTTGAAATTACAAAATGTTAAAGCCCAATATATACGCCTTAGGGCTAAAAATAAAGCAATATGCCCGCAATGGCACAAAGGTGCCGGAAGTAAAGCCTGGTTATTTGCGGATGAGATTATAATAAACTAAATATCATATTATGTTTAAATTAAGAATAATTTATTTCATTGTCACAGTGTTAAGTTTTACTCTGATATCCTGTAATCAGCAGAAGCCTCAACAACCCAACATCATCATGTTTTTGGTTGATGATTTAGGATGGCAGGATACCTCAGAACCTTTCTGGATAGAAAAAACGCCGCTAAACGAAAAATATCACACCCCAAATATGGAGCGTTTGGCAGAACAAGGTGTGAAGTTTACCCAGGCTTATGCTTGTGCTGTTTGTTCGCCAACCCGTGTGAGTTTAATGACTGGTATGAATGCTGCCCGTCACCGGGTTACCAACTGGACTTTAAGATTAAACAGATCAAATGATGCCAAAGATAATGTGCTTGAATTCCCTCAATGGAATGTAAATGGTTTGCAGCCTATGGATACGATAGAATATACCGTTTATGCCACTACCTTGCCCCAAATTTTGCAGAAAAATGGTTATTTTACCATTCATAGTGGTAAAGCGCATTTTGGGGCAATAAGTACTCCCGGCGAAAATCCAAAAAACCTGGGATTCGATATAAATATTGCAGGGCATGCTGCCGGTGCTCCCCGATCTTACCAGGGCTTAAATAATTACGGAAATGATGAAAATGGACAAGCCAGGAATGTGTGGTCTGTTCCAGGGCTGGAAAAATATCATGGCTGCGATATTAACTTGAGCGATGCTCTTACCCGCGAGGCCATTTTGGCTATGGACAGTGCTCAAAAACTCAACAAACCTTTTTATTTATATATGGCTCACTATGCTGTGCATACACCCATTCAGCCTAATTCCGGTTTTTATCAAAAATACCTTGACAATGGCTTAGATACCATTGAAGCTAAATATGCATCTATGGTGGAAGGAGTGGATCAAAGCCTCGGCAATTTGATGGATTATCTGGAGAAAAATAATATGGCAGATAACACGATTATTCTTTTTATGTCTGATAATGGAGGATTAAGTGCAGTTGCCAGGGGAGGCGAACCACATATCCACAACCTACCCTTGAATAGTGGAAAAGGATCAGCTTACGAAGGTGGAATCCGTGAACCGATGATTGTTAAATGGCCCGGAGTAATCCAAGCTAATTCGGTATGTGATGATTATCTTATTATTGAAGATTTCTTCCCGTCTATTCTGGAAATTGCAGGTGTAGATAATTATAAAACCTTTCAAAAGGTTGATGGTTTAAGTTTTGTGCCTATGTTAAAAAATACCGGAACTACATCGGGAAACAGAGACTTGTTCTGGCATTACCCTAATAAATGGGGAGCCACAGGACCGGGCGTTGGCACCTCAAGCACCATCCGTAGTGGCAACTGGAAACTTATTTATTTTTATAAAGACCGGCATTTTGAACTTTTTAATATTAAAGAAGATATTGGTGAACTAAATAATTTGTCAGAAGAAAATTTTGAAAAGACAAAAGAACTGGCTGTTAAACTTGGCAATTATTTGCGAAGTGTTGATGCACAACGGCCGATAAACAAAAAAAGCGGAGAAGTAGTTGACTGGCCGGATGAAGTGATGGGAATTGTAAAGGAATAACGAGTTTTATATTTAGGTTCAGTGCCATCGGCACGACATTATGGTAGAAAAATAAAATTAATGATACAACAAAAGTGCCATCGGCACGACATTATGGTAGATATTTATATATCAGAAATCACATATTAAGCATTACATAAAACATTGGAAAAATGGCAAACACATACACGCAAATTAACATACATTCAGTTTTTTCCGTTAAAGGCCGAGAGAACATGATAACCCGTCAGTTTAATGATGAATTGTTCAAATATATTTCAGGAATATTAAATAATACAAAGCAGTTTTCCCTTGCTGTAAATGGATATAAAGATCATGTACATTTGTTTTTCGAGATGCACCCGACTACAGCATTATCTGATTTAATTAGAATTGTGAAATCCAATTCATCAAAATGGATTAATGAAAATAAATATGTTAAAGGAAAATTTCATTGGCAAGAAGGTTATGGAGCTTTTTCTTATTCTAGGTCACAAAGAAACAATGTTATTAAGTACATTATGAATCAGGAAATACATCATCATAAGAAAACTTTTAGAGAAGAATATCTGGAATTGCTTAAAAAATTTGAAATTGATTTTGATGAAAATTATGTATTTGAATTTTATGATTGATAATATCGCACCTAAGGTGCTTTGTGGACAATGTGCATCAATTGCTACCATAATTTTGCCCTTACAGGGCTTGGAGGAATATTCAAATATGGTAGTCATAAATGTTCGTAATCTATTAAATGCTCGAAATGAATAATCTTGTAAGCAAAAAATTATGGTAATAGTAGAAATATATTATAATATTATAGAAAACAACAAAAGTGCCATCAGCACGACATTATGGTAATAAATAAAATAAATAATACAAAAAAAGTGCCATCGGCACGACATTATGGTAATAAATAAAATAAATAATACAAAAAAAGTGCCATCGGCACGACATTATGGTAGATATGATGATAAAACATATTATTAATTATAAATGAAAATCAAATAGGCTAAAATGAAAAAAAACATAGTAAAAACTCTGGTATTAAGTGTTTTTATTCTGACATTATCGGATATAGCTTTAATAGCACAAGAACAAAAAACAAACCGGCCAAACATTATCCTCATCATGGCCGATGACCTGGGCTATGAAGGCCTCAGTTGTAACGGCGGGCAATCATATTCAACCCCGAAGCTTGATCAGTTGGCAAGCACCGGTATCCGTTTTGAACACTGTTACTCACAACCGCTTTGCACTCCATCAAGGGTGCAAATAATGACAGGCCGCTATAATTTTAGAAATTATAAAATGTTTGGTTATCTCGACCCCGGCGAAACAACATTTGGTAATATTTTGAAGGATGCAGGTTATGTCACCTGCATAGCCGGAAAATGGCAACTGGGCAATGGCATTGAAGGCCCAAACCATGCCGGATTTGATGAATATTGCCTTTGGCAGATTTATACACGGGTGGCCGGAAAATATGTTTTGGGTCCCCGCTATGCCGACCCAAAGGTTCATGTAAATGGAAAAGTATTGGAAAATACGAAGGGAGAATACGGGCCGGATATCTTTGTTGATTTTATCAATGATTTCATACTGGAGAATAAAGACAAATCCTTCTTTGTTTATTACCCGATGGTTCTGACACATGATCCGTTTGTTCCTACACCGGACAGTGAGGAATGGGAGAACGACCGGTATAAAAAGGACAAAAAGCTTTTCAAGGATATGGTAGAATACATGGATAAATCTATTGGCCGCATCATTGATAATCTTGATGAACTCGGCCTTCGGGAAAATACCCTGATCATTTTTATTGGTGATAATGGAAGCCCCAGGCAAATAAAATCCAAATTTAATGATGGTTGGATACAAGGAGGTAAAGCATTTATGACCGATGCAGGAACACATGTGCCTCTGATCGCCAACTGGCCGGGTACAATTCCATCAGGTTTAGTATCAGATGACCTAATTGATTTTAGTGATTTTTTACCGACCCTTACAGAAATCGGTATGACGGACATTCCCGAGTATTTAGTTGTTGACGGACAAAGTTTTTACCCCCAGCTCAAAGGTGAAATTGGCAATCCTCGCGAATGGGTATTTTCACACTACTGGGGTAGGGGCAGAGATGTTTTCAAAACCAGAGAATTTGTGAGGGACAAACGTTATAAACTTTATAATGACAGGAAGTTCTTTGATATCTTAAATGATTCCTTAGAAGAAAATCCAATACCTGAAGAAATGATTACCGAGAAACTGGGAGCAATAAAATTGCGCTTGCAAAATGTTCTGGATAATATGAAATAAAAACTATTTTTATAAATTTTAAATCAAATAAAATGAGAAGATTATTATTGCTTACAGCATTTTTAGGAGTACTGGCAGGCTGTAATTTAAAGCCTGTTTCTCCACCTGAACCAGTATTACCAATTCCGTCAGAGCAACAAATCAAATGGCATGAAATGGAATATTATGCTTTTATTCATTTTGGCCCTAACACATTTACAGATATGGAGTGGGGATATGGTGACGAGGATCCTGCTGTTTTTAATCCTTCGCAACTGGATTGTAAGCAGTGGGTGAAAATAATGAAAGAAGCCGGAATGAAGGGTGTTATTGTAGGTGCTAAGCACCACGATGGTTTTTGTTTGTGGCCGTTTAAAGACACCGAACACTCGGTAAAAAATTCACCCTGGCGAGATGGAACCGGTGATTTATTAAGGGAACTCAGGGAAGCTTGTGACGAGTATGACCTGAAGCTGGGCTTTTATTTATCTCCCTGGGATCGCAATCATGCTGAATATGCTAGCCCGGAGTATTTGGTTTATTTCAGAAATCAATTAAAAGAAATCCTGACAAATTATGGAGATATTTTCGAAGTTTGGTTCGATGGAGCCAACGGTGGTGATGGCTATTATGGCGGGGCTAATGAAATCCGGAAAATTGATAAAAAAACATACTACGACTGGAAAAATACCTTAAAACTCGTTTTTGAACTCCAACCCAATGCAATTGTTTTCAGCGACAAAGGACCAGGTGCCCGGTGGATTGGTAATGAAAGGGGTTATGCAGGCAAAACCAACTGGAGCCTTTTAAATCCCGACAGCATTACCATTGGTGGTGCCGGTGATAAACTGAAAATGTTAAACGAAGGGGATGAAAACGGAACATACTGGATCCCGGGTGAGACTGATGTTTCAATTCGTCCCGGGTGGTTTTATCATCAATCTCAAGATGACAAAGTAAAAACGCTGGAACATTTAATTGATATTTATTATGGTTCGGTGGGTAGAAACTCAAACCTACTGTTGAATATCCCAATTGACAAAAGGGGGCTTATTCATGAAAACGATTCGGCTGCCTTAATGAATTTGAAAAATATGCTGGATCAAACCTTTGCAAACAACCTGGCAAAAGATGCAAAAACAGAAGTTTCCAATATAAGAGGTGATGAAGAAAAATTCGGTCCCTCAAATACAACAGATAATAATAATGAAACCTATTGGGCTACTGATGATGGTGTGATTCAATCAAGTTTGATACTTGATTTTGGAAAACCGATAAAATTCAATCGTTTCCTTGTACAGGAATACATTAAACTCGGGCAACGTATAAAATCCTTTAACATAGAGGCCTGGGTAAATGGAAGCTGGAAACTTGTTGATAAAGCCACAACTATTGGCTATAAAAAAATACTACGATTTCCGATGGCAGAAAGCCAAAAACTCAGGTTCAATATTCTTGATGCTAAAGCTTGCCCCGTAATTTCAAATATTGAAATTTATAAAGCCCCTGAAATGATTTCAAATCCTGAAATTATTCGCAATAAAAATGGAGTAGTAAATATTGGTTGTAAAACTGTTGACCCGAAAATATATTTTACTTCAGATGGAAGTGAGCCTAATGAAAAATCACAAGTTTATACTCATCCCTTTGAAATGAAAAATGGCGGAAAGGTAAAAGCAGTTGCTTTACTTGACAATGGCGAAAAAAGTGAAGTTATTTCCGCTTCTTTTGATATTTGTAGTGAGAAATGGAATATTCATTTTGTGGATAGTTATCATGAAGCTTTTCCGGCTGAAAATGCCATCGACGGTGATCCATCCACTATGTGGCACACCGACTGGGGGCCTGAACAAACAGGACTTCCCCACGAGTTACAGATTAATCTTGGTGAAGAATTACAATTAAAAGGATTTACCTATACTCCTCGCACAGAAAATAATTTGATCGGAGTTATTACGAAATATAATTTTTTCATTAGCATGGATGGAAAAAACTGGGATAAGATCATTTCAAAAGGAGAGTTTAGTAATATCCAAAACAATCCTGTGAAACAGGAAGTCAGGTTTAAAAAAATAATAAAGGCAAAATTTATTCGCCTTCAGGCTCTTGATGCTGTTGATAAAAGGGATTATTCATCAGCCAATGAAATTGGGGTGATTACAAAATAATTTATATTTAAATATATGCAATTTATTGGTATCGACATTGGTAGTTCTTCAATTAAAGCATCTGTAATAGATGGAGAAACGGGTGTTTGCATAGTCTCAGCTAATTATCCAAAAGTTGAGCTTAAAATTAATTCGCCATTTCCCGGATGGGCTGAGCAAAATCCTGACATTTGGTGGGAAAGCACAAAAGAATCTATCCGTCTTCTTCATAAATCACCTGATTTTGACAAAAAACAAATAGGAAGCATCGGCATTGCCTACCAAATGCATGGCTTAGTAGCTGTTGATAAAGATTTAATTCCTGTCCGGCCTTCAATCATTTGGTGCGATAGCCGAGCGGTTGAAATTGGCGACAAAGCATTTGCAGAAATTGGCGAAGAAAAATGTTTGAAAAACTACCTTAACTCCCCCGGGAATTTTACCGTCTCCAAACTAAAATGGGTAAAAGAAAACGAGCCGGAGATATATAACAAAATCTACAAAATAATGTTGCCCGGCGATTATATTGCCATGAAAATGACCGGGGAAATAAACACGACCATAAGTGGTTTATCGGAAGGTATTTTGTGGAATTTTAAAGAAAATAATATTGCCAGATCACTACTTGAACATTATGGTATCGATGAATCAGTTTTGCCCGGAATTGTCCCCACATTTGGGTTACAAGGAGAGCTTTCACAAAAAGCGGCCAAAGAACTTGGCCTAACTCCCGGCACTAAAATTACTTACCGGTCAGGCGATCAACCCAATAATGCACTTTCGCTAAATGTTTTAAATCCCGGCGAAATTGCAGCAACAGCAGGCACATCGGGCGTGGTTTATGGTGTGAGCGATGAAATAAAATACGACCCCCTTTCCAGGGTGAACACATTTGCACATGTAAATCACACTTCCGGAAATACCAGCCTGGGAGTTTTACTATGCATAAACGGAACAGGAATATTAAACTCATGGTTGAAAAAACTTACAGGAATACAAAGTTACGATGAAATGAATTCGCTGGCTGCAAATGTTTCCATTGGATCCTATGGGCTTATCATATTGCCTTTTGGAAATGGGGCAGAACGCATATTCCAAAATAAAAATATTGGCTCTCAAATCCTAAACCTCGATTTTAACAGGCATACCCAGGAGCACGTCA
>Ga0233437_1004815_pt1 | contig 15449 bp, 13 predicted proteins | sample SI_122_August201_FD_182714 | JGI IMG/M metagenome (GOLD analysis project Ga0233437, IMG submission 182714) | Seawater microbial communities from Saanich Inlet, British Columbia, Canada - SI_122_August2016_200_MG | ecosystem: Environmental > Aquatic > Marine > Inlet | place: Canada: British... | reverse complement strand
ATTGTCCATTTAACATACCAAAATTTGAGTTCAATCATTATTACGGTAAAATCGTTAAATGCCAATTATGTGCTGATAATGGTTTACTGGATAAGAACAGAACTGCCTGTACGGATGTCTGCCCAAGCAAAGCCGTTATTTTTGGAAAATTAAAGGATTTAAAAGCAGAAGCTCATCACCGATTGGCTGCTGACCCCGCTCGATATAATGGTCAGGTTTATGGTGATACAGAAGGTGGAGGACTCGGTGTTATTTATCTTTCAAAAGTACCTTTTGAAAAACTGGGTCTGCCAAAACTGAAAAACTTCTCTTACGCTGCTGTTAGCGAAGGTGTGCAACACACTCTTTATAAAGGTATGATCGCACCCATAGTTGCGTATGCAGTAATCGTTTTTGCCGCTTTTAAAACCCTTTCTAAAAATAAGGAGAATCATTAATGGAACATCTGGATCCAAAACCAACAGGGGGAAAAATATTTACCCCTCCTATACTAGGAATGTTGTTGGTATTCGCGGTATGTGCATATTTTCTGATTCTTCGATACGCTAATGGTATTGGTACTGTTACAAATTTAACCGATCATATGTCCTGGGGAATTTGGAAAGTAATTGGTGTAATCGTTGGTGCCGCACTTGTATGTGGTGGCTACGCATGTGCATTTACCGTTTATGTATTCAATGGTTGGAAATATCATAGATTCGTAAGACCTGCAATTTTATTATCCTTACTTGGATATTCTTTTGCCGGTTTGTCCCTGGCCTATGACGTAGGACGTTACTGGGGATTATTCAACTTTTTTATTCCGAAATACTGGCAGGGTAACTCCGTATTATTCGAGGTAGCGATTTGTGTGATGTCATACATCTTAATCTTATCCATCGAAGTTGGACCCTCTATTTTGGAAAAATTTTTCTCACCCGAAAAAGCAGATAACCTTGCTGCTAAGCTACATGCCTTTTTAAATAAAGTATTATTCCTGACTTTAGGATTTGGTGTGGTTTTACCAACAATGCATCAATCCGGTTTGGGCGGTTTAGCTTTGGTGATGGGGGAGAAAATCAGTCCTTTATGGCAAACACCTTTTGTCTCCTTGTTACATTTAATATCCTGTATCGCTATGGGATATGGTTGTGTAATCGCAACGGAAGTTTTATTTGCCAATAACTACAAAGACAAAGACCAAATGAACCTATTAGGTCAATTTGCAAATCTGATGAAGATTTTTGTTGTTGTCTTTTTAGCTTTACGATGGATCGAAATTATACGTGCTGGTGGAGTAGGCTTGGCATTTGATTTCGGAAGTGGATATTTAGACGCGTATTCATTTTGGATAGAAATGTTGCTATTTCTGGTCGGACTATATTTTGTTTGGTCAAAATCAGCTCAGTCGAGTGCCAAGAACATTTTCTTTGGTGGCTGGTTGATTATGCTTGGTGGTTCTCTATATCGAATCAACGTATATATTATTGGATTCCATCCGGAAGCTGGTGTTAGTTATTTTCCATCTCTTCCAGAATTAATTATCTCTATTGGGATGGTTTGTTTACAAATAGCCATATTTATTACAATCGTAAAATTATTCCCGATTATTACCAAAAAGTAACAGGAGAAAAAACATGGGTAAAATCATTACAATTGATCCGATTACCAGGATCGAGGGCCACCTGAAAATAGATATTGAAGTGTCTGGTGGTAAAATCACGAATGCATGGTCCTCTGGTACTATGTACAGAGGTATTGAACAAATTCTTGTCGGACGAGATCCCAGAGAAGCATGGCTGTTTACACAGCGTTTTTGTGGCGTTTGTACAACCGTACACGCTATCGCTTCTGTCAGAGCTGTTGAAAATGCACTTGATTTGGAAATTCCGGTCAATGCTCAATTGATTAGAAACCTGATTATGGCTTCACACGGGATTTTCGATCACATTGTTCATTTTTATCATTTATCAGCTTTGGATTGGGTTGACGTTGTTTCAGCCACCAAGGCTAAAGCCAAAGATGCCGCAAATTTTGCACAACTGATCTCACCCACCTGGCACAGAAATACAACTGCAGAAATGCAGGCCACCAAAGATCGTGTGATAGCTGTTGTGAAAAGTGGTCAGCTGGGTATCTTCAATAATGGTTATTGGGGTCACAAAGCGATGGAATTGCCACCACACATCAATTTGATGGCTGTTGCGCATTATCTGCAAGCTTTGGAATACCAAAGAAAAATTAATGAAGTTACTGGTCTATTAGGTGGTAAAACCCCTCATATTCAGAATCTGGCGGTTGGTGGTGTCGCTAATGCTATCGATTTAGATGAGCAAACTTCATTAAATATGACAACCTTGCTGAAGGTTAAGAGTTATTTTGATGAAATTAAAGATTTTGTCAATAATGTCTACCTAACCGATGTTTGCGCTGTAGGAACTGCTTATGTTGGTGAAACAGCCTATGGAAAAGGTGTTGCTAATTACCTGGCCGTCCCTGAATTCCCTATCGATGGTAAAGGAACTGATTTTAGTAAAGGTATCTTAGGTGGTACTGTTATAAAGGGAAAAGTAAAAGGGATAACATCCTATCAGGATAAGTATTTTGAGGATAACGTATCAGAATCCATTGCCCGGTCTTATTACGATGGTGACTGGAATAGGCATCCATACCAAGAAAGTACAGATCCAAAAGTATCTGATTATGATCGAAATGGTAAATATTCCTGGTGTAAAGCACCTCGATTCCAGGGTAAACCAATGCAGGTTGGACCTTTAGCTAATATTCTTAGTAGTTTTATGCTAGGGGATAAACGGGTGGCAAAATACGCGACCATCGCACTCGGTAAAATTAATGCTTTCGGTAAAGCTCTGGGTATATCCACAGCGGCCAAGCTGGATGTTAACGGTCTGGTAGGGGCCTTACAGTCATCCTTGGGTCGTCATGCCGCTCGTGCGGTTAGAGCAGCAGTTATGACAGATATGGCTCTGGATCATTGGGCACTATTAGTTGACAATATTTCCAAAGGTGACAAAGAGATCTTTAACAAACCTGTGTTCCCAAAAGGCGAACAACAAGGTTTTGGGTATCATGAAGCACCCCGTGGAACATTATCACACTGGATTGTCATTAAAGATGGTAAGATTAAAAACTTCCAGGCTGTGGTTCCATCTACCTGGAATGCTGGACCTCGAGATGAAAAAGATCAAAAAGGTCCTTATGAAGCTTCTTTGATTGGTAATAAAATCCGTGACGAAAAACGACCACTGGAAGCACTTCGGGTAATTCACAGTTTTGACCCATGTTTAGCTTGTGCTGTTCATGCTTTCGATCCTGAAGGTAATGAACTGGGAACAGCTAATACTAGTATATAAAATATGATGGGTACAAAAGGCGGAATTCTGGGAGTTGGGAACGTTCTGCAACAGGATGATGGAATTGGTGTTACAGTACTCAAGTATTTAGAAGCCAATTACATCTTCCCTGAAAACGTCGAGTTAATCGACGGTGGAACAACCGGTGCTGGTCTCGATACTTCAATTGTCGATAAAGAGTGGCTAATTGTTATAGATGCACTGGCAGTTTCCGGAGATCCTGGTGAAGTGAAGTTACTACGAGAAGAAGAATTTATTAATAAACCAAGTTCAATTCGAATGACACCTCATCAAGTCGGTTTTTTAGACTTGATCCAAATATTAAGAATCGATGATTCAGGCCCGAAAGACGTCGACCTGATAGGGATAATTCCGAAGGATCTTGATTTCTTGCCAACCCTTTCACCAGAGGTGAAAGCAAGTATGGATAAGGTTGTTGCTGTTCTTCTTAAATGGCTTAAAGATAAAGGTATCGTTCCTGTAAAGCAGACTGCTCCGAAACCACCTGATTATTGGTGGTTACCGATTGAATAGAAAAAAAAGGAGTGATTATTTTAGATCACTCTTTTTTTTTGACTTAAAATCTGAAGGTTATTTGGTGGCACTATTTTGTGATTACTTTTTCAGAAGTTTAGGGGGCGGTCTCTTTATAATACAAACAAGCTTTCTGATAAGCTTCAGGAGTATTCATATCCTGGACTATCTGTTGATTTTCTCTATTAATATCTATCGGTCGAACATTAAATTTTTCCCACAAATCCAAGGGACGTTTCTTACCTTCTGCCATTAATTGCCTGGAATAATTTAATACTTTTTTATGATAAAGGGCGATTAAGGGATTTGTAAATCCATCAACACTGGTAACAACACCATCAACCCTTAATTTTAAATATTGTTTTTTTAAATTCGATAACCAATCACCGGTTAAATACGGTAAGTCACAAGTTAGCAAAAATATATGATTGGCTGCTAGTCTGAGATAATCTAATCCGTCAACAATTCCCTGTAATGGTCCCTGATTACTAATTGAATCATAAGCAATGACTATTTTTTCATTGCTGTTGCAAAAATGCTTTTCCCCCTTTTCCGATGCTTTTAAAACGACGATTATCTGTGAAACAAGGGGGTCCAGTACATTAATCGTTCTTTCCAACATGGTAACACCTTCAAGAATTAGATCTTTCTTATTGGTTCCCATGCGTGTGGAATTACCACCAGCTAAAATGATTCCTGCAAATAACGATGTTTTCATTTCTTTTCAATTCACTATTATTATTACAGATTTTTCCTTTTTACTTGAGTTAATTCAGATTATTATGTATCAAACAGCCTTACTTAAATAAATTGTCAATATTATGAGTCAACAAATGAAACTAAACCCTTCCAGCCTATCCAGTAAACAAGTAAAACATTTACGCGCATTAGCACATTCAATCAAACCTTTGTTATTAGTAGGCAAGAACGGCCTCACCGAAACATTTATCCAACAAACCCAGAAAACTCTGGAAGATCATGAACTAGTGAAGGTTAAAATTATCCCAACATCATCAGAAGTAATAAAGGATGTTGCTGAAGTACTCGAAAAATCAGTACCTTGCCATATTGCTCAAAAGATAGGCAAAACAATTGTTATTTACAATCAAAGAGAAAAAGACCCTGTAATTGTGTTACCTAAATAACAGACATTGAGGACTTCGAGGAATTTTTCAAAAGCAGAATCTAATCCTAATAATTCTGCTTTATCAAATAATTAGGAGGGATTACACAAAAATTAATTTTTAGAAAAATGCTCTGTAACATATCCATCCATGACAATCTGGGCATTTTCCATACATTCACCACAACTAGTTCCGATTTTTGTCATTTCCTGCAATCGATTAAGGTCCCTTGCTCCTTCAAGCACAGCCTCTTCTATATCATGATCAGTTACTTCCAGACAAAAACAAATCGTCGTTGCTTCATTGGATACTATCTTCGATGATAGACCGTGGGTTGCGTAATAATTATTTATTGCAGCTCGCAATGCTTTATCCCCCAGGACAGAGCAATGTACCTTATTATCCGGTAATCCTCCCAACTCCTTGGCAACGTCTTTTGGTGAAAGATTGTATGCTTCGTCCAATGTTAAACCCTTTACCATTTCAGACATTACAGAGGTACTGGCAATGGCACTGGCACAACCATATGTTTGCCATTTGCAGTCTGTGATAATTTGTTTTTCGTGATCAACAACGATATAAAGCAGCATTTGATCACCGCATTTTATATTACCGGTCATCCCTTTGCCATCAAATTTAAATTGATCTTCTTTTCCCATTAAAATGTTTTTTGGCTGCATAAAATGTTGCTTCACAGCATCTGAATACAACCAATTACTATCAAAACTCATCTACTTCTCCTATTTATTATACGCTGTTGACATACTTCTGACACGTTCTACTACATTAGTTAATTCTTTAATAACATATTCCACTTCTTCCTGTGTGTTATCACGCCCCATACTAATTCTAAGCGAACCATGGGCAAATTCTACATCTACTCCTGTTGCCATAATAACGTGAGACGGATCCAAAGAGCCTGACGCACAAGCCGAACCTGTCGAAATGGCAATACCTTCAAGATCTAAATATAACAATAAAGCTTCACCCTCAGCGCCTTCAAAAGACACATTTAAGGTTCCGGGAATCGAATCAGTAGGATGTCCGATAAATCGCACATCAGGAATATTTTTTTCAATACCTTCCCGCAGCATTTTCTTTAAGCCTCTCAATCGATTCGCTTCTTCATCCATTTCCAGCGTTCGCATTTCAATAGCTTTAGCTAAACCAATAATCCCTAATGTATTTTCTGTACCAGCTCTCCGACCGCTTTCCTGGTGCCCACCGATAATTAATGGACAAAAATTGATACCTTTTCTTACATAAATAGCACCAATTCCTTTTGGTCCGTAGATTTTATGCGCTGACAAAGACAGAAAATCAACTTCAAGTTCTTTAACATTAATAGGAACTTTTCCAACTGCCTGAATGGCATCCGTATGAAACAGTGCACCAGCTTCATGAGTTATAGCTGCTATAGTTTTAATATCCTGAAAGGTGCCTATTTCATTATTTGCCATCATTACTGAAACCAATCTACAATTTTCATTCAGTAGCGTTTTCAGTTGATCCATTTTGATTTTCCCTTCTGAGTCTACATCCAGGTAGGCAGTTGTTGTAGCATCTTTATCACACAAGCATTTTGCGGTTTCTAAAATACATGGATGTTCAATTCGGGTAGTGATGATTTGGGAACCAATGGTCGGAGTGTCACACGTCCGGGACTGGCAAGTCACTGACCCCAATACTGTGTTATTTGCTTCAGAACCGCTACCTACAAAAATTATTTCATCTGCATCAGCACCAATAAAATTGGCAATTGTTTCTCGGGATTCATCAATATAGTGTCGGGAACGACGACCAAAACTATGCAAACTGGAAGGATTACCATAAAATTCCATCGCCTCATGCATCTTTTTCTTCACTTCCGGATGTAGTGGTGTTGTCGCGTTATTGTCCATATATACAATTCGGTTTCCCAATTTCTTCTCCCAAAAGTTTAATTGATTATAATTTATCACATCCCGATCTTGAGATATGTAAAACAGTAAAAGTTAAATGACACCTTTATCTAACTATTCAAAATCAATCTGGATAATTTGGCAACTTTTTTTTATACTTTTTTTTCAAGTATGAACTGTTATATAATTTCAAACGTTTGGATAAGTGTATAAAAACTAAGGAATGACTTTAAGCGGAAAATGAAATGTTCTTTATGCTGTTTTTCCTGGATCCACCAGATTCAATTTACTTGGAAGATCCAGAGAGGAGAGAACAAACGAGAAAAACAACAATGATACTTTCTTTAATTAACAATATTTTAGAAAATTATTTAAGAACCGTCGCTGCGGACTTGAGGGTGTTTCATATTTATAAATATCAATGATATAACTATCAACAAATTCATCGTAAGACATGGGTTTCAGACTACTTTTAATCTTTCTGTAATGACTTTTTATTGAGTCACTATGTAAACAATTTTCTCTTAAGGAATGTAAATAACGGGCTTTTTCAAGGCTAATTTTCATCTTAAATCTCCTTTTACCGTTTATCAAAAATGGATTTTTTAATTTATTGAGACACTAATCCAAATTCTAATTAATTATATCTGAGTTTAAGCCATCCAAAATATTCGTTTTTAGTGTATTTATTTTTGTTTTAAATTTGACTTCATTATATCCCAGGTAAACTTAAATACAAGAATGTTTTTATCCGTTAACTTCAAATCATAGTGAACGGTAGTTTAAAAATAATTTTAAAAATTCAATATATCCGTATTTACAGTTAGTTACTCCAATTTATAAGCCTTTCTCCCCAATTAAAAATGTTGTAAAATGGTAATTATTATCATCAATCGCTAGTAGTGTTAGCCTTTGATCTTCAACTATCCTCAGAGAAAATGGTTTTATCCCTTAGAATAGTAATGTGATTCCCAGGTATATTTAATGAAAATGCAAGGCTAACACTACTAGCGATTAATGATGATATGTTTAATAAGTGTTTGAAACTGATGATCAATACTGCTGTAATTAAATCGTTTCAGACCGCCTCGGGCAACCATAGCCTGAATAGATTTTCCGGTTTTAAACACATCTGAAATTGCCCTGCTTTTTTTAATTTCAAAAATTGGATAATCATAATGTTCAAGAATTTGTTTTCTTGCCTGTTGAAAATCATCTTTTTGAGTGCGGTTGACAACGATAATAATATTGTCATTAAGTTCACGAACAGCTTCTATGGTGCTTATTGTTACCCGAATATCGATTATTTCATTGATTAAAGGGATGAGTACAAAATTGGATTGCAGGATGGCCGGAATTATCCTGAAATCGATCTGACCACCAAAATCAAAGATCAAACTATCTTTTCCCATATAAGGTGGAATCTCTTCGTTCGGTTCGTATTTTTTAAAACGCTCTTTCGGTAATACGTCTTCCAGAGGGCTGTAATAATCATTGGAATACACCTGCCAGCCTAAGGTCAAACTTAGGTTGACACTAATACTTGTTTTACCAACACCACCTTTAAAACTGTAAATTGTAATGATCATTTTTCAACCACCTTCATTAATTTAATGCATAGTTATTTCAACCATAGATCCTTTTTTGAGCTTATAATAGCTTTTATATTTCTCGAAGAATTTAAAATGTTTTATAAAAACAAAAGATTAGGTTAGTTTTCTACACTAACAAAGCGTCACATCTCTATCTTAGAGTTTTACTATAAACAATCTATTAATATTTAACAACTCCAGTGCAGATGTTTCCTTGATTTAATATTCACATTAAAAGCTTAACCAATAATATTTTTTACTATAAGAAATATTTCATAATTTAAATTCTGAACATATGCTTCATAACAGTCTGTTAATTAAGCTTAAATCGATTCTGTTTGGAATCAGTTTTTCGAAAATAAAATTTATATTCTAATAAAATTAATTTTTTGCTATCATATACATAAATTTAAGAAGTAGTGAATTACCTTTGTATTTTGTTTTTTATTCACACCAGAAGTTATCAATTAATTTCTGATTCAATCTTAAAGGGAGGATATTGTGAAAACAGAATTAAAAAGCTTGTTAAATAAATCGATCCAGAATGATCAGGAATTTGAAGAAATAATTACCTTTGAAGCGTATTTGTCTTTAATAACAAAGGAGCCATGGGTTACCAGAAACTCAACACAACTACTTCATGATATGATGTTAAGTAGAGGTGTGGATCATGCCATGACAACCGGAAAACCAGTCAAACACACTTATCATTTTTTTGAAGATTCTGACATCATTGGTCCTTACATTGTCTTTGGTCAACAAAAAGCTAAAGAAAATTTGGTAGAGAAGATTCACAATGCCAGCCGGGGAATGGAAGCTTCGAAGCGTTTATGGATATTGCTTGGACCACCAGGTTCTGCAAAATCAAGGTCAATGGATGGGATCAAACGGGCACTTAATCAGTATTCACTGTCACCAGCCGGAAAAACTTATTATCAGCTGTTACCCACAGTCGATGAACGATTAAAAGAAAAAGCGTTATTTGAAGAAAATGGCATCTTCTACCTGCCTTCCCCGCTTTATGAAGGCCCTTTGCAAATTATCCCTCAAAGTATTCGAAAAGAATTTACAACAGAACTCACTAAAAATATTGATAAACGGTCAATCAATAGCTGGCTTAAAAAACACCAGCATTATGACAAAAATTTTAAGATTGAAATCACAGGTTTAATGTCCCCCTATTCAGATTTTGTGATTAAAGGCTTCATGAAGTCCAAAAACTTATCCTTTGCAGATTTGATCCCCTATTTGAAAGTTAAACGTATGATTTTTGATGCCCGCACTAAAACAGGTATCGGATCCTACACTCCCAGGGACGAAAAAAGCCAGGAAGCTGGCTCGTTAGTAGGAAATATTGACTATTCGCTTTTGCCGCGATTCGGAAGCGAATCCCATCCACTGGTGCATGATTATAAAGGAGAACTTTGTGCAGGTGCGAATGGATTTGTTGAAATCCATGAAATTCTAAAATTATCTGATAAGTTTTTATATGAATTACTTTTTGCAACACAGGATCGATTTTTTAAACCTGAAGGACAGCCCCCCATTCCCTTCAACGGGGTCATCATCGGCCATACCAATTTCCATGAATACAATATGTTTTTAGGTAACGAAACCTTTGAAGCCCTGAGATCCAGAACGACATTTATTGAAATGCCACTTTCTGTAAATTTTAAACAGGAAGAACAAATATATTCATTTACTTATTCCAATGAAAACCGGAACTGGAAAAAAGCTATGAAACACCAGGCGCATATTGCGCCGCACAGTCTGTCATTTCTAAGTTTGGTAGCCGTTATGTCCCGTTTGTATAACTCCAAGCAAAATGAAAACCTTTCCCTATTACAAAAAGCCCTAATTTATGCAGGTCGAGCAGATAGTGGTGTTGATAACAACATGGCTAAAATGGTTTTGGATGAGTTTGAATTCCATAAACCCTCTGAAGGAACCTTTGGATTAGATCCACGATTTATCCAAAATATCATTGAAAATACAGAGCATTTTCAAATCAGTGAATATGCAGCCAATATCAAAAAATTACATCAGGAATCTGGTGATCATGCTTTATTAACTTCAATTGCACTGCAAAATCCTTGTATCACACCACTGGATCTTTTTGTAAGACTTGAACATTCTCTAAAAGACCAGTTTGCTAATCAGAAGACTAAGCTCAGCCACTATGTTGAAAAAATAGCCCCCCAGGCAAAAAAGTGGATCTTTGGACAAATTGCCAGTGATGTCTACAGTGCTATTCTGAGGGATGATACAGTAATTGAAACCACTTGGAAAAAGTACACAGATCATGTCAGAGCCTATGCCCATCGGGCAAAAGTTAAACATGATGTGACCCAAATGGATGTCCAACCAGATGAAAAGTTTATGCAGGCCATTGAACAGTATTTGGGAATACCAGATCGTGATACTTTCAGAAAAGAACTTAGTGATGCTATAGCCAGTGTAAAATATACAATTTTACTGGCAGATGAACCCTCCTATCAAAATGCGATTAAGAAATATGTTTTTGAAAACGAATTTAAAGCCAGTGAAAATATGAAATTACTGGGTTGGATCAAGAGTGGAACCAGTGCTGCCAACGTTCATGTCAAAGAACAGGAACATTTGAATGAAACCATAAAATACCTGATAGAAACGAAAAATTATTGTGGTAAATGTGCTTTTCAAGCACTAACGATCACTGCCAACGCTTCCAGTATCATAACTTAATTCAGATTCAAAACTGGTTAATGAATGAAGATGAGGTCATGCATGGTAGAAGATAAAATTAATTCTAATGAATCAGAAGGGGCATTTAATGATTTCATAGAAGACCGAATCGATGAAATGGTTGATGAAATATTGAATGATGGAAATTTCGATCATTTTGGTGATCGTAATAGCGATATCATTGTTGATGCCGATGATATTATCCCACCCACATTTACTTATGGCGAAGGTGGGGGGGGGCAGGGACAAGGACAAGGGCCCGGAAAGGAAGGTGGTGGTAAAATCAAGTTTGGTATTCCTTATAAAAGATTCATGGAACTTATTGCCAGTAAATTAAATTTGCCGGATCTGACTAAAGAGGGAAACGGTAAAATCAAAGAAATCTCTTATGCTTACAAAACATTTGGTCCGACGGGTATTTTACTGGATAAAAAAAGGACTTTCAAACGCGCTTTGAGGAGCAGCATTGCAACAGGTTTATATCGCCCACAAGAAAATAAATGGGATGTCAGCATTCGACGGAAAGATCGCCGGTTTAAAATACCAGAAAGAGTAGAAAATCCAAAATATAAAGCTGTAGTGTTTTATATGGGGGATATATCTTACTCAACCTTTGGAGAACGATTGGAGATGGAGAAGCGATTGGTCAATTTTATTCAATCCTGGTTAGATTATAACTATGGTTCAAATAATGTTGAACATCGTTTTATCGTACACGATATGCAGGCTTATGAAGTCCAGCCAGATGAATTCTATCAGGTCAGTAATATCGGTGGTACCCAAGCATCTATTGCCTTTGATTTGGTTTATCAACTTGCCTTTCATGAATATAGTGTTTCATCAACAAATTTTTATGCTTTCTACTTTGGAGATGGAGAGGTTTTTGGTAACGACAGTAAAGAAATAATAGAAATATTAACAGAATTAATGTGCCCGGTGTTTAATCGCATTGGAGTCACGGAAGTTCTGCCAGGGAGATGGAGCCGTTTGAACCAGGACTTATCAAAAGATTTTTCTAACCATCAAAAAGTTCGTTTAAGTAAAATCCAATCCAATTCTCAAACCATTGATGTGATAAAAGCATTGTTTGGAGAACACAAATGAGATTAATCAATACTAATCCTGAATTATTTGAGTTGGAACAACGTGTAAAGCATCACGCAAAGGCAATGAACCGATCTTTACCGGAAATGCGGTTTTTTATCCTGGATAGATTGGAATTTGCCTCTTTGCTGGAAAAACATGTCTATCCAACCAGCCCTTCTAATATCTGGGAAGGGAAAAAAATGATTAATAAAAAGCTTCAGATTGAAAGCGGACAGGAGTCTGGAATTTACTATGAGGTTGTTCAAACCGGTAACCCATCCTATGCTTATTTAAATAATACCAACTCCCCCATGATGCAGGCATCTGTCATGGCTCATGTTGTCGGTCATTGTGAATTTTCAGAATTGAATGTCTTAAAAGATTCTAATATGGATCGCACTGAATTTGTAATGCATCTGGTTAAAAAGGTTGATAGTAGCCGCTTTCAAATGGGTGAAAAAAACTATTTAAATTTCTGGAATGCTGCAGAATCGATTATTCCACTAATCGCACCCCATTCACAATTCAATCTGAACCGATCTGTTGAGGATGATACGCATCATGGACAGGAAACGGATAGTGCCGTTCCTGAAGAGGAAAATAAAGTATTATTAAGGCCTTTTTCCCATACCATGGAATCACTATTAAAAACCTCATCAAACGAACAGATCTGGCAGGAAGAACTTCAAAAGAAAACACAGCAGGAACAGATCAGTAGACAAGGCTACCGGTTATTTGCTCCTTGTCAGGATATTTTGGGATTTTTGAAAAACTATGCTCCCTGTAGCCAATCTGAAAAGTCAATTTTAAATTACATGTATGTGACCCACTCTACCCATGATTTTGTCGTACGAACCCAAATTATGAATGAAGGTTGGGCCATGTATTGGGAAAAAAAGATAATGATGGAGTTATTTAAAGAAAAAGCTGTTAAAGGAATTATTGATTATGCGAAAACATTTTCAGGCGTATGTTTCCCAAGGCCTTTTTTTGCTCGGAATCCCTATCATTTAGGATATAATCTTTGGTCCCATTTAGAGCATTTATATGAAAAAGGTAAAATTTCCCTGGATTACTGGGAAGAAACTGATCAGCAAAAGAAAAATGAATGGGATAAAAAGCCATTTAATCGTCCCATCCAGGAACTGGAAAACCTGGTAAAAACCATCACTGATTATGAGTTTTTAAGACGGTTTTTAACACCGGAATTAATTTTTAAATTCCATTTGAACCGTATTCCAAAGCAACAGGTCAAAGGAATGGGTGTTAATAAAAATGATATCCTCAAAGAAGATGACCACTGGTCATGGATACAACCAAACATGGTAAAAAATGAGATGCTCAACTTTTTTACCCATTTTTATCGTCCCAGAATTTATATTATCGATAACGATTTTAAAGATGGTGGGCTTTTAATTTTTCATCGGAATGATTATAGAAAACTAAGAAAAGATTGGATAAGACCAACTTTAGCAAACATCAATTTCATATGGAAAAGCCCGGTGTATCTAGTTTCCGGAAATACATTATATTCATATTCCAATCACAAAATGGATGAAATTGAAGTTAATGAGGTTAGCTTTGGCCAAATTGCAGAAAAACTGCAGAACTTTGAAAAACCGTTTGTCGTTTAACAAGGAGATGATATGGAATCAAATAATCTAAAGGAACTTTTAGGATATCAATCGGTTACCACTAAACGATTTTCAGAGTTTACAGATGATTTGATGAAAAATCCAAATGATTATTTACATACGTCCTCATCACTAATTGCAGAAGCAATTCGCTATTATGGTTTTGATATTGTTATTCGCAGCGGTGAACCAATAATCAGCTACAACATCTTTAAGGACCCATTTTCCACTGGAATTAATGCTGTTTTTGGACAGGAACACTGTATTAAACATGTTATTGATGTTATTGAAGCCAGTGATAATGAAACAGGATTAAATCGGGGAACCGTTTTGGTTGGACCTCCTGCTTCCGGAAAAACAAATATTGTAGATCTGATCATCAAAGCTTTGGAAGAATATACTAAAGAGAATGCCGTTCGCTTATATACCTTTTTCTTTAAATTTCAGGGAAATGGAAGCCGCTCTGTTGAAATTAGATCCAGATTTAAACATAGTCCACTATTGCTAATTCCAGATAAATTAAGAATCAAAAGTGGAGAGACGCTACGACCCAGACAGATTCTCTTTGATCAGATCAAAGCTTATCATGCAGGAAAAGAGGAAATAAAAATTCCCAATTTTTTTCAAAATGCTGACCTGGATAAGCGCACGTTTGATATCATCGAGTGTTTAACGCACTCTTCAAAAAATAAGGATATACCACTCTACGATATTTTGGAAGAATATGTCCGCATTGAAGAGATTGAACTTTCAGCAGCACAGGCTAAAGGGGTAGCCAACATCGATGATACCATTCGCTTAAGAGCCAGAACCAGAAGACTGGATGTTGGCTCTGATTACTTAGAGCTATTAAATGAACACCTTCCCGGGCATACGTTGTATTTTTACGATGGTGCCATTGTCGATTCAAATCGCGGAATCCTTCATATTCATGATGCTTTTGGAGTGGGTATGGGAGCTGCAGATAAAGATTACAAACCTTTATTAATGTTACTGGGAAGTGGTAAGGTATCTGTTGAATCTACTCAAACATCTGTGGACAACACCGTCATAATTACAACAAACATTGAAGAAATGGAAGGGTTGGATAATCAGATTGATTCTTCAAAATTATTAGACCGGATTGAAAAAATTCCGGTGAATTATCTTCTTGATGCAAATTCAGAGATGGATATTTTAATTCGGGATATGAAGAACATGAAGGAACAGTATATTGTCGACCCGAATTTACTCAGAATTGCATCCTATTATTCTGTCCTAACAAGATTGTTAGCTCCCTGTAAGGAAAAGTTTGTTGATGATTGGACTGAAAGTAAACGGAAATTATACAATTCAATTTCTCCGGAGCAGAAATTGTTTATCTATGCTTCACAAAATGAAGATCCTGTAAAAACGATTCAGGAGTTGCCCCATTGGCATCCTTTTCAAAATGAAATGCTGCGTTTCGGTCTTAATAAGCACCAACCCAAAACATTTGAGAATCAAATTATAAAGCACCCCC
>Ga0233437_1004813_pt1 | contig 15458 bp, 22 predicted proteins | sample SI_122_August201_FD_182714 | JGI IMG/M metagenome (GOLD analysis project Ga0233437, IMG submission 182714) | Seawater microbial communities from Saanich Inlet, British Columbia, Canada - SI_122_August2016_200_MG | ecosystem: Environmental > Aquatic > Marine > Inlet | place: Canada: British... | reverse complement strand
ACATCCTTGACCGTCAGTTGCTGGCCGCTTATCGAGCGTGGCCTAAGACTTGGCAGAACTATGCCAAACGTGCGCGGGTGCGTGACTTCCGCACAGTAAACCGCCATAGTGTTTATGGTGTTGACCAAGTTCTTGAATCTATCCCCGCCGAGAAGGGTGAGTATAAAAATGCAGCAATGTATGAAAATACTCCCTTTAGCTATGCAGTGGCGAAATACGGGCGCAAAGTCCCTTATTCGTGGGAAACCCTGATCAACGATGACCTGGGCGCATTTGAAGATACCCCAGAGCGTTTGGGGCGTGCCGCAGGCCGCACTGAAGAAAAGTTCGTGACCGAATTATTCGTAGATAGCACCGGCCCGCACGGATCGTTCTATACGGCTGGCAACAGCAATATTGTGACATCGAACCCCGTGCTCTCGATTGCTGGTTTGCAAACCGCGATGACGGTTTTGGCAGCACAGGTTGATGAGCAAGATGAACCGATCTTTATCGAATCCATGGAGCTTGTTGTTCCGCCCGCGCTTGAGATCACTGCGCTGAATATTCTGAACGCGATCCAACTCAACCTGGCAGCCGCTGGTGGTACCACCACGCAAGAATTGGTTGCTGTCAACTGGATGAAAAATCGCGTGCGCCTGAGCGTGAATCCTTATTTGCCGATCGTGGCAAGCTCATCCAACGGTTCCACGCAATGGTATCTCTTTGCTAATCCCAATAACGGACGCCCCGCTCTTGAAGCTGGCTTCCTGCGCGGACACGAAGAGCCTGAAGTCTTCATGAAATCCCCGAATGCACGTCGTGTGGGCGGTGGTGATGTGGATGCCTTCAGCGGTGATTTCGACACAGATTCTATCGAGTATAAGGTTCGCCACGTACTCGGCGGGACCCGCATGGACCCCAAGATGACTGTTGGTAGTAATGGGTCTGGCAGCTAGACCCTAGACCAATGAGTGGAAACTCCAGCTTGCTCGTTCAGCCTACGGGAGGAACGATGCAAGCTGGAGTAGAAATTTACGCTCTCTAGCGTTCGCAAGGAAATTTCTATGACCTTCACATACGATGTAACGACTGATGCCGGTAAGGTGCGTTTGCTGATTACGGATACCGATTCGACTTATCCGATCTTTAATGATGATGAGATCTCGGCGTATTTGTCGATGAATGCTTCAAGTGTGAAGCGGGCGGCGGCTGGGGCGTTGCGGACGATTGCAGCGAGTGAAGTTTTGGTGCAGAAACGGATCAAGATTCTTGAGCTGACCACTGACGGTCCCGCAGAAGCGCAGCAATTGCGTTTGTTGGCCAAGGATTTGATTGCCGAAGCTGAGACTGATGAAGCCGGTGATGGTGATTTCTTTGATGTGGCTGAGTTTGCGGATACATCTTTCCAGAAGCGTGAGCGCGTTTATAAGCAGGCGTTGAAGGATCAATCGTGACCAGTCGGTTAATTCACCCTAATTTGATGACTTCTTTGGCACGGGATTTTTTCCCGCAGGTGGCTGGTTTATATGCGCCTGTGAAGGCTCAAAATACGGCTGGGGAAGAAACGATAACTTTTCCTGTTGAAACCCACGCGGATGTGGAGTGTCGCGTTTCTCCGGGGAAGGGATCGGAGCGGCGCAGGCAAAACCTGAAATATGCCGAGGTGACTCATACGCTTTTGATACAGGGTCAATTTTCTGATGTGACCGAAGAATGGCAGGCAGTGGTGGATGGCGTTGCTTATGACATCCAGGTGCCTGAGCTGGATGCAGAAGGTATTATGACGAGTTTATTTTGCAGGATCGTGCGCTAATGGCAGATGAAACGGTAAGTGGTGTAAAGGAATTATCCATAATTTTTAATAACCTTGAAGATGCTGCCAAGGGCGTTTTGCTGGGAAATGTGGCTATGGCTGGCGCGAAAGTGATCGTGAACCACGCTAAGAAAAATGTAAAGGATACCTTTGAGAATAAATCTGGTGAATTGAGCCGTTCTATTCATAGAGAATTGCGAAGCGCAACGGATACAAAAGCCGTTGCGGAAGCTGGCACGAACCTTGTGTATGGGCCAGTGCAGGAATTTGGTGGCGTGATCAAGCCGAAATCAAAAAAGTACCTGGCGATCCCCGTGGGGACGTATAAGGGCAGCCCGAATATACATCCTGATTTGAAGTTCAGGGATGCGGGCGGCGATACGGTGGTAATGGTGGATGGCTCTGGGAATGTGCAATATGTGCTGAAGACGAGTGTTGTGATTCCGGCGCGGCCTTATTTGCGACCGGCTCTTGATGAGAATAAATCTGAAATTGAAGAAGAGATGTCTGAGGCTTTCATTGCCCAGATCCATAAGGCGATCAAATGACGTTATTTGTCGAGAATTTATTCACTTTTATGAGCACGTTGGGGACAAGTGCGGGCGCGCGCTTTTATCCGAATAGCTTGCCGCAGGGTGTGACGTATCCCGCTGTGAAGTATTTTGAAGTGAGCAATCCGCAGTCTTATACCCATAGTGGTAGGTCTGCTTTTCAGGAGCCGCGCTGGCAATTGGATTGCTGGGCAGATACGTATTTGGCAGCCCGATCTTTGGCGAATGATCTCAAGATCAAGGTGGCTGGCTACGTGGGCAAGATGGGGACGCAGGATGTGCAGCCGATCTTTTATGAGAACCTGCGCGATAACTTTGACCCAGAGACGGGGAAGCACTGGGTGACGATGGATCTTGTGATTCAGCATATTGATAAGGAGGCCTGATGGCTAAGAAGAAAAAGAAGAAAAGCAGCCCCCCTGTCGCTAAGGCGACATCCCCCCAAATCAAAGAGCAGGATTTAGGGGGAGGAGTGCAGCCAGAGTACACGATTGGCTCATGGTCTGGGATCGTGCAATATAGCTGCAATTTATGTGCTTTTGATTGCCTGAAGGACGAGCAGAAGATGCTTACTCATTTGATGGAAGTGCATAACAGCGAAGCGGCGTTGGAGAAGATTGTTGGTTTACCCAAAGGGCACGATGTCGATACGGCGGAAAGCACGCCTACTCAATCACCAGGCGAAGTGGTGATGTTGCAAGAGCCAGAAGCTGATGTTGAATATTTTGAAGTTGAAGTAACAGAAGAAGAGAAAGAATTAATAGAATCTTTGGAGGATAAAGATGGCTAGAACTGATTTGACCGTGAGCCCTGTTGTGGGTCCTTACCCCAGCTTGCAGCCCGCTGCGCTTTCGCTGGATATAACCTTTGCCGCCGCTGATGTTGCCAATGGCAACCAGTTTGCTGGCTCTGGCGAAGATATTTTGCTGGTCTGGAATGATGGCGGTGCAGCTGCTTATTATTTCACGGCCACATCAAAAGCTGATGCACTCAACCGTACAGGCGACATCACCCAATATGATGTGGCGATTGATGCGATATCCCAATTCAAGTTCAAAAATTTGGGTTGGCGGCAGTCGGATGGAAAAATTTATATCGACGCGGAGAATACTTCTTTGAAGTTCGCCGTGCTCAGTCTGTAGGAGGACGAGATGACAACTAACGCAACCCCCGCATACGGGACTCTGTTCAAAATGGGCGATGGTGAAGTTTCTGAAACTTTTACGACCATTGCCGAAGTGGGCGATTTTGAAGCCCCAGACATCGAGCTTGAAACCGTAGATGCTACCAGCCATGATTCTGCCGGTTGGGAAGAATCTATCGCCACCATCCTGAAGGGGAATGATCCCAGTTTCGATATTAACTGGATCCCCAGTGACGGCACCCACGATGAAACGACCGGTGTGCTTTATAGCATTCTGAATCGTGTCAAGAAAAATTTCCAGATCGTGCTGCCCAACGCTGCTAAGACCTTTGCTTTTGCGGCTTATGTGACCAAGTTCACGCCCAAGCAGCCGGTAAAAGACAAACTCTCTGCTGGCATCACCATGAAAATCACTGGCCCGATCACGGTTAGCTAAGGAGAAAAAAATGAAATTCTCAGATAAAGTCAAGGCGGTACTTGGTCTCTCTGAAGAGAAACCTGTTGTGCTGGGAAAAAACGATATTCAAAAGAATGACGATATTCAGATCGAAGTTGTCAAAGTGCCAGAGTGGGGCGGGTCTGTCTTAGTTATGGGGCTGGGCGGTCTTGAGCGCGATAAATACACAAAAAGCCTGGTCAAAGGTAAAGGTAAAAAAGCGCAAGTAAATCTTGAGAATATGACCGCAAAACTATGTGCTCTCTGTATGGTGGATGAAAATGGCAAACGCTTATTCAACAATATGGAAATCGGCGAGCTTGGCCAAAAGAGTGCCGCAGCCTTGAGCCGCGTTTTCAAAGTTGCATCTCGCCTGAGTGGCTTGGATGAAGAAGAGCAAGATGAAATCCTAAAAAACTCAGGGGACAGTCAGAGCGAAGATTCTGGTTTAAGTTAGCACTGGCTGTCGGAGAACCCAATCTAAGGCGCTTGCAGACAAGTATTAGCAGCCGCCAGTTCGCCGAGTGGATGGCGTATTACCAGCTCGAACCTTTTGGTGATGAGCGCGACGACATACGCATGGCACGCCAGGCAACGGTCATCTCGAATACGATCATTAACGCCTGGACGGGCAAAGAAGGCCCCTTCACTGAAGAAGATATGATGCTCAAATTTGATGCCCTGCAGGATGAAGACGAGCCTGATAACGCTGTGGATGTAGCGCAGAAGATGGAAAGTTATTTTGGCTCATTGCAGAAAAACGCCTAATTTTGGCAGGCTCACGTTATGGATACAGCATGAAATTTAGAAAACCTGCTCAATTAAAAGGAAAAACTTTCAGGCGTCCATATTCCAAGAGCAAGCGTTTTGATGCGAGTTGCAGAAATCATGGCAGTTGTGGATGGTGTGAAGGAAATAGAACCTTCTTCGATAGAAAACGCCGTGTGGCTGCTGAGATTGACATAAAAGATTACCTTGAATACGCAAGTACCAATTGCAAAAGCGGATAAATTAATGTATACTAAAAATCGAGACCGTCATCTCCCCCACGAAGGCAGTGCTTTTCCTTTTAAGGAAATCGCAGTTCGTGTATTACAACTTATTCGTGGTCATAGTCCCGCCACAGATGTTACTGCTCGCTGCCGAGATGACGGTCTCCCAGCAAGTGTAGTCTGTGGCGGGACTGTGCGCTTAAAAGGAGACCGTCATGTCCGAGCAAGAAAAGAATTTCGATACGAGCGAAACGCATCGCTCTACTCAATTACCGACCTACTCGCAGCAGTTTCTATCTGTAATCACAGAGACAGCCTTGAGAACGCTCGAAAAATATCTCAAGAAGCGGGGCATCAGCAAAGACGCCCTGCGCCTGCTGGACAGCATTATCTTGCTGATCCACGCCAAATATATCTTCAAGCATCAGGAAGGCCACATGGAAAGCGTGGTCGAAGACGTGGCGGATATTCTGCCATCTCTGAGTGTGGATGTGGTCAACCTGGGCGGGATGTTCCCCGCGCCCGAAGTGGAAGAGATGTACAAATCTGTGCTGGAGAAGCAAGCAGAACCAGCGTAACTAAGAAAAAAATAATAGGGGTTATAGATGCGTGGTTTCGTGCTGCGCATCTTTGCTTTAACAGGACTCTTAGAAGCTCCCTGTTAAAAATAAGTTCTGTTTTTGGTGTGGGCAAGGGCAAAATCCGCTTAGAAATGGAAGGTTTAGCCTAATGACAACCATTATGGCCCTTGCTGTGAAACTCACAGCTGATGCGCAGAAATATACAAAGACAATGGCTAACGCCGAAAGAACTGCCAAGAAATTTTCGAGCGGTGTATCAAAAAGCCTTGCTATTGCAGGGAAGGGGCTGGGCAGCGTTGGTAAGGTGATCGGAAATACCTTTATGGCCGGGGCAAGAGTGGCTGTTCAGGCAGTTCAAAAAATAGGGAGGGCGGCTCTGAAGGCAGCGAAAGTCGCTGTGGGAGCCTTTGCGGCCATCGGGGTCGCTGCGGTCGCGCTGGGAACAAAATCTTTTCTGGCGGCGGCCAAGGTCGATGAACTAAAAATAGTCAATGAAGTCCTGGCTAAAAATGCAGGACTGGCGTTGAAGGCTGTCAGGGCGGAGGCTAAAGAAGTCAAGGGCATGGGCATCGAAGCCGCTACCGCTGAGAGTATTGTTTCAGAATTTATCAAGGCAGAGCTGGACCTTGCCAAAGCTTCTGATATTGCTCGCATTGCTCAAGATGCAGCGGTGATCTCCCAAACAAACTCATCTGAATCCGCAGCTGCGATCACGCTTGGTATTGCAAAAATGAATCCCTTGATCTTGAGAAATCAGGGCATCATTGTGGATGCTGTAGCGGCCTATGATAAATATGCAGCTGCTAATGACTTGGTTGCGGCAGATCTAACAAAGGCACAAAAACAACAGGCGTTTTTGAATGCCGTCATAGAGCAAGGGGAAAAAATTGCAGGGTCCTATGCAGCGGCAATGAAAGAGCCGGGTAAGGTTTTGCGTTCACTTCCAAGACATTTCAACGAAATATTTGTTGCGATCGGACAGGTGCTGAAACCCTTATTTGGGGAATCTGTATTTGCGATCAGCGATTTTGTAAAGAAAATAGAAGCCGCTGTTGAAGAAGGCGGTGCCTTACGCCCTGTGATCGAAGGGATCGCCAAAGCCCTGGAGCCATTGGGAAAATTATTTAAAAACTCTTTGGAGAGTGTAGATTTTGCAGAGGTTGCTCAGAGAATGACTCCATTTGTGGAGGGTCTTGGGAAAGTTATCCAAGTGATTGCAGACCTGTCGACTGGGGAAACTGACTTAGGCACCGTGTTCGGGAATATGCTTAATAGCGCAAAATCTGCATTGGCTGGATTTGATTTGGGTGAAGAGATCGCAAATATATTTGGGCCCAATCTTATCAGCGCTTTATTGTCAATGGATCTGGATATAGGTACGCTGATCGGTTCTTTATTTGCTGGGATATTTTCTAACCAGGGCAAGTTTCTTGAGATCGGTCTGGATATTATCAACTCATTGCTAACGGGTATCACAGGTGCAATCCCAAAACTGGCAGAGACCGCCCTGAAAATATTGTCTGCATTGGTGCAGTTCATCACCGTTTCGCTGCCAGAACTGATTACAGCGGCGATTCCGATGGTTTTGGCACTTGTGGATGGCATTTTGCAGGCACTCCCGCTGATTATCGAAGCGGCTTTACAGATCATCATCTCATTGGCCATGGGCTTGGCTCAGGCTCTCCCGACGCTGATACCCACCATCGTGGAAGTTTTGCTGAAGATCGTCAACGTCATCATTGAAAATTTACCAATGATCATCGAAGCCGCTTTGGCGCTGATCATTGCTTTAGCCGAGGGGATTATCACGGCCTTACCAGTGCTGATCGCTGCCCTGCCACAGATCATTATTGCCATTCTTGAAGCTCTGATTGACGCGCTGCCTTTGATATTTGAAGCAGCTGGCGAACTGATTGGCATGTTAGTGACAGGGATTGTAGCAAATATCCCGCTGGTTGTGGTCGCTATAGGTGAATTAGTTATTGGTGTGATGGATGTTATGAAGGGTTGGCCGCAGAAAATGCAGGATTCAGGCAAAGCTCTCCTGGATGGTCTCTGGAGAGGAATTACAGATAACGCAGGAAAGTTTTGGTCAAATATAGTGGGGTTTGTAGAAGATACTGTTCAGCGAATCAAAGATACCTTGGGGCAAAATTCTCCATCAACTGTTGGTATTGCAATTGGAGCAGACTTTTTTGGCAGTATTGGGCTTGGTGTAGAAAATGCGTTGAGTAGTGTCAAAAAAGTGATGGGTTCGGCTATTGGAGAAGTAGCCCTTTCGCCTGTCTTAGCGGGAGCTACTCCCCGCGTAGGTGCTGGGGCAACGGGAGCAGGTGCACGTGGCGGCGGTGATTCTGATATGCAGCAATTGATCGCAGAATTCCGCACCTTCAGACGCGGCTTATCCGATGATATTGCTCGATCCAACCGGGATGCCATCGAAAAACTGGGAGGCCGCCGCTAATGGTGCTGCCTATCGTCCCCACTCTTGAAGTTGAAATGGACTTCGGCAATGCCATTTTGGATGCTGAAGGAAATGCCATCCTTGATGCAAATGATGCCGCTTTGCTGGATGCTGATTGGGCCTTGGTAGAGCAGGATATGCGTGCCAAGTCACCGATCCGAATCAAGAAAGGAAATTTCGGCAGCACCCAGAAAGACCGCGTAGGTGATGTGGGCACAATGGATTTTGCATTGGATAACTCAGAAAATAATAGCAGCGAGTTGTTGGGGATGTTCTCGCCATCCAACGCCAACGCCCGCTCTGGCTTTGGGGAAGAGACCAAGATCCGTCTCAAGTTGAGTTATGGCGCATCATCCAAATATAAATTTCAGGGGCTGCGCTTTGATAAAATCGATCCCGATTCTGGCAAGTATATGAGCGCACGCCTGACCTTTGTGACGGCTGTAGACTGGTTCGATGAAGCTGCCAGCACCCTTGCAAAAGGACTGGATGTGGAACTGCTGCAGCGGGACGACCAATTATTGGACTTGCTACTGGCCGTGATGGAAAACCCGCCCGAGAGTACAAATTTCTCGGTAGGCCCCGATCAATACGCCGTTGCCTTTCACGATGTGATGTCAGAGAGCACCAAGATAATGGGCGTTTTGCAAAGCCTGATGATGTCCGGGATCGGAACTGTTTTCCTGAACGGGACAGCGACTACGGGCGAAGAGTTGACCTACAGAAGCCGAAACGCAATCTTATCTCTCACAACGCCGGTGGCTACGCTGGATAATTCGATGGTCAGTCTGGAAGCGCCCCGAATCGGCAAAAGCCGCGTGCGCAAAGTCTTGGGGATCTCGCACCCCGCACGTGTGGATGCCGCTGCCACGTCTAAAATATTTGAGTTGACTCAAGAAATTGAGATCGCGGCGGGAGAAACGATCACATTCACGGGGCGCTATATCGACCCAGATCAACAGGCCCAACGCATCGCCGCAATTGATTTCGTGGCCCTGGTGGCAGATACGCACTATAAGTTTTCGTCCACATCTGGCTCTGGTAACGATCTGAACGCTGATCTCGTGATTGTGGATACAAATAATGCTGATGCGGTTGATTATCAATTTACGAATAATAGTGGCGTGATTGGTTATTTATGGTTCCTGGAGCTTTTTGCAAAGGGTGTCTTTATTTACAACACAATCGAGCATGTGGCAGAGGATACGAGCGTGCCGAAGGGACAGGAAATGACCTTCGACATGATCTATCAGGATCAGTTCAACACAGCCAAAAATATTACAGAGTCTTTATTGGCATGGGAATCTGTAGAAGAGAACGAACGCGCTGTTGTGCATTTCAAGGCTAATCGTAATGCAACGCTGATGGCAGCTGCCATCGATGTGGAGCCTGGTGATCTGGTTTCAATAGCGGAGGATGTGATTGGTCTGGATAGGCTTTTCTTTGCCAATGGTGTCGAGTTGGAAATTGGCCATGGCGGGCGGAATGTGGATGTGTGGTGGACCTGCGTTCCTGCAAGACAAGGGCAGCTCTTTTGCATTTTGAATTTGGTGGGTTCGGCAGAGTTGAATACGACGGCAATCTTGTCGTTCTAGGGTTTCGATATGCCCGAAAGCATGGGCTACTCAACCACCGGAGACAACGAATATGAAGAAAGAGAAGAAATTACCAAAGGTTTACGCAAGACATAACTGGGCCAGTGGCTGGATCGCAGATTGCCCAGAATGTAATGCGCATTTGCCTGAATTCGATGGGACCGATACGCGGGTGGCAGAAGGAGTGAAGCCTGGCGAGCCTTTTATTTGCTCAAAGTGTAACCCCGGTCTGCATGCAATGATGCCTGTGAAATTTAATAATAATGTGATCAATGTAGCAGACTTTCATCTTAGGCAGCGCGCAATTGAGATGGCGGCAGAAAAAGGGCAGGTCTTTGAAGTGGTTTTCCCAGAAGAAAAAGAAGCCATTATGTCTGAGTTGCGAAAAAGACCCCCGCAAAATATGAACTGGCATCCGGGCGAAACCGTGGCTAATCTGAAGCGACAGAATAAAAAACATTTAGGAGGTAAATAATGCCCTGGCAAACTCCCCCTAACTTTGTGCCCCTGCAAACCCTGACTGATACGGTGATGAATATCCTTTCGGATAATCTGGATGTTTTATTTCCTTATACCGCTGCTGGACAGATCGCTCTTTCTACAGCTGCCAATGCACTCGGCGTGCTGGATGCGAGCGGCAATAGTGGGAAGGCGATTGTCTCAAATGGAACCACCTTCAACCTTGATACTGTAAGTGGCGGCTTGCATAAATTTGGTATGGTGAATGATGCAACAGCCAGGACAACTACAAGTACAACAGGTGTGGATATTGCTAATATAACCTTAGACCTTGAACTTACAAAAACTTGTACCGTTATAGTTATTGTATTTTGCTCAACGGCTGTTTCAGGTGGCACTGGTATTTATGAAGTGAATGTTAATCCATTTATTGATGGAGCTAGTTTAGGTGTCACAAATTGTCCAGATTCATGGGCTACGCAGTGGGAACCTTATGCGGTGGGATGGAGCAGGACTGGAATGTCAGGGACAATTACTTGTAAAGCCCAGTTTAGAATACAAAATTCCGCGAGAACAGCTAACGTTCAAGACTGTTTGTTGATGGCTTTAGCGTTTGAAGAATGATAGCCACAATTTTACCTTGGTTTTTTTGTTTGAATATGCTCACGCAACAAGTACATGCTCCTGAGCTGGTGCGTGGTGAAATGGTGAGTGTGGAAGTTTCCGGGCATAAAATGGGCTATGTCGATGGCGGTGATGTCCAACTGATTATGATTGGAGAAAGAGTTGAAGATGTGGAGACAGGATATTTTTATCGCGTTGGTGGCGGCCATATTGATAATGATGATGAGCCAGTGCCTTATGAAGTGGTGTGGAGAAATGAGCATAAATATATCGGCTTTGTTTTTTATCGCATGAAAAATCGAAAACTATGTGCGGCGAATAAAAAAGAAAATCTACCTTGCAAGTGATATGGAGTAAATGATGACAGTTAACCCTGGTAGTCAGGTTGATGGTTATAACGTAGAAACCAAGCCAGAAAGAGATTGGTGGCTTTATGCCAAGGATCCAAATGGTGTAACTTTATCGGATAAAAACAAGTCTCTTCAGATAGAGACATTATTATCCTTTGGTGCCTTTGCTGGCCTTGTGAAAACCGTTACAGCGAGCGGAGATATTGATTTAGAAGATACCGATTATATGCAGGTGGAGATCGACCCGGACGGTTCAGATCGTGATGTGAACTTGCCAGTGAAGGCGGATACGAATCATTGGTACCTTATTCGGCATGTTGGGTCTGCTAATACGCTGAATATCAAGCGAGATGGGGGGGTGAGTATTGGCACTATCGGTGCTGGTGGGATTATGCAAGTAGAACCCAGCACGGCGAATGATTTCTCGACAACGCTTCCGGGTCAGGATAGATTTTTGAAGGGTGCTGATGTAGCGTCAGCATCTGCGCTTCCCGTTCTCAATGATGGCAATTATTGTGATGTAACTGGCACGACCGCGATTACGAGCATCAATACGCTTGGTGTGGGAACGACCAGGCGTCTCCATTTTGATGGCATTTTGACGCTCACGCACCACGCCACAGATCTGATATTGCCAGGCGGGGCAAATATCACCACTGCGGCGGGGGATGAGTTCACCTTTTTTGAATACGCGACCGGTGATTGGCGTTGTATTGCTTATGCGCTGGCGAGCGGGGAGGCTGTTGTAGGGGGGGGCGTTGGCAGTGGTTCATTGCCAACGGCGCAAGTGAAGAAAACCGCAAACCAATCCATTGCCAATTCAACAGTAACGACATTGACTTGGGATGCTGAAGATTGGGACACAGATTCTTTTCACGATAATTCAACCAATAACAGCCGTTTGACCGCTCCCGAAGATGGTAAGTATCTTGTTATTGCAAATATTATATTTGCATCAAATAACACAGGTATCCGCCAAATATTGATTAATTTGAATGGTGCAAATGTTTGGGGAGTCATTTTCCCGAACAACGGGGCAGGGGAAGACCAAACTTTTACATTTTTCCCCATAGAAATGTCCACCAGCGATTATGTAGAATGTCAGGTTTATCAAGCATCTGGAGGGAATCTTGATATTGGATCCACTCAAAGCCGATTTTCTATTGTAAAATTAGCAAATTAGGATATAGATTATGAAAATACCTAACAATTTTGACGGTGCAAAATTCGCAGAGAAATACAATCTCGAAAAGTCACATTTTTGGATAGATGGAAATGGAGAATTTCAATGTCCATCTATCCCGAAACTCAAAGAAAGTGATTTATCTGACTGTATTTTATTACATCTCACAACAGACGAAAAAATACAACAGGCTTATAAAGATGCAGGTATAACGGATAGTGCAAAGATTGAAGCTCTTATAGAAGATAGAGAAGGTAATTCAGAAAAGTTGAATGTCTTACTGGCAAAAAGAGCAGAGATTATTAGTAAAGAAAAATAGCTATTTGACGATGCTTTCGTATTCTTCCAAATATCTTACAGCGTTTCTCAACCGCTCTAGTGTGACCCCCCTAGTAAGTAGACGGTAATTACAGATAAAACAAGCGATACCTCTACAATATTTTCGTTTCTCTTCTGGTAACATTTTCTTGAAACCAGGTACATGCTCATGTTCAATGGCTAATGCCCGTGTACTATTTTTCGGTTTGACTAAACAAACATGACACGCCCCATCATGCTTATTATATAATTCAATATAATCATCTTCTGATAGTCCATACTTTTTTAGCGTGACTTGAGAAGGTAATTTCATTCTACATCCAGTGACCGTAAGATTCTTTACAATAAGTTATCCATTGCATATCATTATCCACCCCTATACTATCTCTATCTAAATTTTGACAAGATTCTAGTAAAGTACCAGTCCCTACAAAAGGGTCAAGAACAGTGTCTCCTTTATTAGTATATATCCTCACTAAACGCTCAATCAGAGACAAAGGCTTTCTCCAAGGATGCCCCTTACGTTCTACTACTCTATCTTCGTATACTCCAGTCATCTGAGACCAATGTAAAAGGTTGTAGATTTCTCCTTGACGGTAAATAAATATCTTTTCTACAAATCTGCCTAATTTTTTGGAATAGTTCTTTGTGCTAGGGGTTTTTATCCAGTAAGCTCTTTCTGTAGGGTCAAATGGATGGTCTTCTGATGCACAGAAAGTAATGATGTTCCCCTTACAAATGCGAATACATTCATCAAGATAAAAAGGCTGACCATATTCAAAATCTGTAATTATATGGTCAACTGCATTATCAGGCTGTTCCCTCATCCACTCCCAGGCATCTGCACACACTAAATCTTTTATCATTTTTGGTTATCCTTAGAATAAAATCCATTTGCTTTATATATTACAGGAACGGAAGTAAAAACTCTCTCTGTCTTCAAATCACATACTGGACAGAGAGGTTTGGTTTCATCACTTATTTTTTTATTATAAGTGAATTGATGTTTACATGATGTACATTTATATGTGTAAAGCATTTTTGTCTCAATGAAATATTGCGAAAAGAGCAAAATCTGGAAAAATTTTCTACGGGTATTTGGCTAAACGTTGAATTGGACTAATTTTGTCCAATTTAGCCTACATCTACTACAGCTAGTTCTAATGCACGAAGAAGGACATCTTTACTTACATCTTCGTAATTTGTTTTCTTGTGATGCTCTAACATATTTGATTTTGTAGGTTCTTCAAAACACTCCAGATACTCTTCCATGCTTTGTTGAACATACCACATCATAATATCATTCATCTTTTACTCCAGATACATCTACAAAGACAACATCATCTTCTTTTTTTGCATTTTCAATAGCTTTAGCGTCATCCTCTGCGGATAATTGATGGCTTTTCAATGCGGTGAAGAAGGGAGCAAAATCAAAACTGTCTCTTTCTTTTACTGCATCATATACATTCACGATTTCTCCAGTTCCGTTTTTCAAAGCAACAGACATGTTTTTGATGGTTGAACCTCCAACCTTTACAAGTTTTAGTTTTACACAATCAAATAAAGCTGTTAGCCCTTTATGAATTCCCTGACCCCCAATCATAAATACCCAAAAATCTGTCTTGCTGATACCTCCACGATTTTTTAGAACCTTACCTTCAAATAACCAACCTTCTCCGAAATGAGCTAACTTATTTGAAGTGCCTAATTTTATCCAAGGATTCTTTGCTTCAATACGGATATGACACATATTTTCTTTCACTACTCCACCAGGGGCAGTATAAACAGCGAACATTGAACGAGTAGCCATCTTCTCATATTTATGATTAGCCATAAAAGAGAATGTTCCTTCATCAGAATATTTCAATGCTCTATTCATTCCACGAGAGAATTGAGCCATTGGAAATGCCCGTCTTCCCATATTTGCGTCTCCAATATCTCCTTCTACTTCTGACACAGGGGCTACCGATGCTACGCTATCTAAAATGGTGATGTAATTATCCTTTACATTCTTTAGAAGCTCTTTGAGAAGGTGTTCATCAGTAAATGCACCATGTTTATCTACTTTAGATGGTTCAACCCACTTCCACTCTCCATCAAATCCCACAGTTTCGCAAATAGCTGCAATAGTCTCCTCCGCTTGTGGTTCTAAGTCTAAACAAGCTATATTTAGAGTTTTCAGCTTCCCTAAAGTTCCCGCTACACTATTTATGAAAGTAGACTTGCCAATAGAAGTTGGCCCGTACACTTCTGTAAGGGTACGACTAGGAAAACCCAATTCCAAATAGTTTCTGCGTAAAGCCAAGTCTAATGAGTAATAACCAGTTTCTGCCCATTCAAAATTAGTATGCGATCCTACGAACTTTACCATATTAATTCTCCTCTAATACACTTACAGAAACAGAAGGCTTCCCCTGCTTTGTGTTAGCATCAATAATTTCTTGTGGAGCTTCACAAGCAACTGCAACTTTCTTCCAAGATGTAGTTACTCTACCTTTAGTGAATTTTGCATATACATCATGTAAAGTAACATTATTTTCTTGTTTCAACACAGCATCTTTAATTGTTTTCTCTGCTTCATCCATACGAGGACGATATTTTCCTTCTGCATCTCTCAGAAGGCACTGCAAATTAAAAATATTAGCTCTCAGATTTATAATCTCTGCTTCCATCTCATCATAGGCTTTTCTATATTCTTCAAACATTTTATTCTCCTTTTAGTCCACTATAGGACTCATACTACCATTCTTCAAACGATTACACATCTTCTCTATCACTCTTTTTTCAATAGGGTCAGTAGTTCCATTAGGAAGTTTCACCTGTCCCCAATAAACTCTCTGTCCTTGATGCCAAACGTACAATTCTCCATCTCTACCTAAGTGAAGGACATAAGAACCTTTTGTAGGCTCTTTACCTTTTATCTTCCGTAAAATCCTACGAATTTCTGTGCCATTGGCAGCATCTAC
>Ga0233437_1004812_pt1 | contig 15459 bp, 16 predicted proteins | sample SI_122_August201_FD_182714 | JGI IMG/M metagenome (GOLD analysis project Ga0233437, IMG submission 182714) | Seawater microbial communities from Saanich Inlet, British Columbia, Canada - SI_122_August2016_200_MG | ecosystem: Environmental > Aquatic > Marine > Inlet | place: Canada: British... | reverse complement strand
GCCGGAGTAGTTGGGAAGTATGCATTTGAACGACTTGTGGGAATTCCAGCAGAAATGGATGTTGCGAGTGAGTTCAGGTACCGCGATCCAATTATTAATGAGAACACATTGGTGTTTGTTATTTCTCAATCTGGGGAAACTGCGGATACGCTTGCGGCACTAAGAGAAGCAAAACGGCGTGGGGCATTTGTAAGGGGAATCGTGAACGTTGTTGGTTCTACCATTGCACGTGAGTCTGATGGGGGAACTTATATTCATGCTGGGCCAGAGCTTGCGGTTGCTTCAACCAAAGCCTATACCAACATGGTGGCAACAATACTATTGTATGCTATTCAGTTTGGTAGAAGTAGAAAAACATCTTTGGCTTCTGGACAGCGTTTGATTCATGCCATGATGGATGTGCCTGAAAAAATGCAGGCAATATTAGCGCAGAGTGATGCTATTAAAAAGATGGCGGAGGAGTATGTGGATGCAAAAGATTTCTTTTTTCTTGGGCGAGGTGTAAATGTTGCTACGGCACTAGAAGGATCACTAAAACTAAAAGAAATTACATATATTCATTCTGAAGCGTACCCCGGAGGAGAAATGAAACATGGTGCACTCGCCTTGGTTGATGAGCAATTTCCAACGATTGCAATCATGACAAAAAATTCTTTATACGAAAAGATGAGAAACAATATTGAGGAAGTGCGTGCAAGAAATGGAAAGGTGATCATTATTGCAACGGAGGGTGATGAACACGCCAAAGAGCTTGCCGACCATGTGATTTATGTTCCAAAAACCATGGAACTGATTGAACCACTGATTAATCACGTACCACTGCAACTATTTGCATACCACATGGCAGTAGCACTTAAGAAAGATGTGGACAGACCAAGAAATTTAGCAAAAAGTGTGACTGTTGAATAATATGAAGAAAAAAAAGGTAGTTATTTTTGGGGGAGCCAATGGAACAGGACTTTCGGTGCGCGGATTAAAGAAGCATGCCGATGTTCTTGATATTACAGCAGTTGTCTCGATGAGTGATTCAGGAAGATCGAGTGGAAAAGTGCGCGATGAACTTGGTGAACTGCCTCCAGCTGATGTGCTACGTGTAATTATTGCAGGTTCTTCTTATGAATACTATTTGCTGAAAGAGATTTTTTATACAAAACGATTTACTACAGATAAAAAAATTGCGGGCCTCAATATTGGGACACTATTAATTGCACTTGGTGCAAAATATACCGGTGATATTGTTCCAATTATCCAAGATCTTTCAGAAATGCTTGAATGCCAGGTGCAGGTATTGCCTGCAACACTTACATTGACAGAGCTCCATGCCAGGCTAGATGATGGGCGGGAATTGCATTCAGAAGGGGATATTGATTGTCCGCAAGAGGATTGTGGTGAGCATCTTATTGAAAAGGTGTGGCTAGATCCTACAGGACCGATGTATTCTGGTGCCGTGCAAGCGGTAAAAGATGCTGATGTGATAATTACAGGCCCTGGAGATTTGTATAGCAGTAATATTGCCTCTATTTTGGCAGAAGGAACAATGCAGGCAATTGAGCAGTCACATGCAAAATTGGTATACATTGCTGGGAATAAATATTCGATAAATGGAGAGCCTGCACCAAGATCGCTTTCTGAGCGTGTTTCTGCACTTGAAAAATACCTGCCACGGCCAGTTGATGTGGTGTTATACAACACACATGAGCTTGGGCATGTTGAAAAAGAGAAGTATGCTGCGCGTAATTGGGGACTCCTCGATTTTGATGTGCATAATATTACGGACCGGCGTGTGATTGGAGTTGAAATTGAAAGAAAAGGCGGGGGGATCGATCCTGATAAGCTGGGTAATGCGCTTATGCAAATCATGTAAGCTATGCATATTGAAATGACAAAAGATACGAGGTCTTATCAGCTGAGATTCTCTGTGAAAGATGAAAAAGAAGAGATTGGTTGGGGTTTTTTGGTGATCGTGTATAATGATAGGCATGAAGAGCCGTATGGCATTATGGAAAATGTGTACGTGCTTCCAGATCATAGAAAAAAAGGAGCGGGTAAGGCACTTGTTTCACAAATTATTGCAAAGGCAAAAGAACTTAGGTGTTATAAATTGCTTGGGCAAAGCAGGTATGGGAGAGATGCCGTGCACCATTTTTATATTCGTCAGGGATTTACAGATCATGGAAAGAATTTTAGGATGGATTTACTGGAATCAAAAACGCAGCAGCCGGATTAAAAAGTCCACTCATGTTTAACAATGCTTCAAGTAAAAATATATGAAACGAGTCATAAAAATTATACTGATTATATTAATTCTCGGATTTGTTTTGTATGCTGCAGCATTTTATATCAGAAAATACACCAATAAACGAAGTCTTGTTGGTCCTCCTGCTCCTGCATTAGTTTCGGAATCATGTCTTGAATACATGAAGGGGGTAGAAAAAGAAATGAACGATTTGGTAAATGAAAAGAACATGATTTCACCTCTACAAAAAGGCGTTATTGGTATTACTCTTAATCCAGGTGTTTCAATGCAGGAGGCAATCGATAGAGCAGATGAATTAACGCTCAATCACAGGATTGAAGACAGAGATGGATACGGGGTGTATCGATTTTTAGCTATTCCTGAAGATGTTGATCCCTTCAGTACGGCAGACAGTGTTTGGAATAGTCGATTACAGCAGGTAGTGCTTGCTACGCAAGAGAATACGCCAAAGGGACGTAATGTAGATGTATATGATACATATCGTTTTGAGTATCCAGAAAAAAAACAGGTAGCGGCTATTTGGGTATACTTGCCGTCAACTATGGAAGAATCTGTTGAGTCTGCACAACATGTTGCTGAGAAATACGATTTACAGATTCTTGAATATGGAATCTCTTTAGACTACACGTTAAAACGACCTGCCAAAATCTACTCAGTGCGCGTACAAGCGGGAGATGAAGCTGCTTGGATTTGTCATTTATATGAACACCATGAAGATGTGTTTCTTAAGTCGAATTTCCGTAGGAAACAGATGGTTGCTAGGCATGCATCAAATTAATGAGAATATGAATTTATACGAATTTGAAGGAAAACAATTGTTTAAGGACGCAGGAATAGCAACTCCAAAAGGAGTTGTTGTTCGGCGCGAGGATGACATTGCCGTTGCATACAACTCGATTGGTGGAGATGTTGTGGTAAAAGCGCAAGTTCTTTCTGGAAAGCGAGGAAAGAATGGAGGAATTGTGTTTTGCCGCACTGTTGAAGAAGTTGAAACTGCTGTTGCACAGTTATTTGCAGCAGAAATAAGAAATCAGCACGTTGCGTTTGTACTTATTGAACAAAAAATCGATATTTCATCTGAAGCATATCTTTCTATTACCTATGATAGCACTGCTCGGCAGCCGGTGCTGGTATATAGCGCAGAAGGTGGTATGGATATTGAGGATGTGTCAGAAGACAAGATACAAAAAATTCCATTATCAATTACCCAAGAAACAATCGATACAGATATTCCATTTGCGAATGAATTATGGCAGTGTTTTTTACAAAACGATTGTCGCGTAGCAGAAATAAATCCGCTTGTGACTACTTCTGCTGGTGAGCATGTTGCTGCAGACGCAAAAATCGCACTTGATGATGATGCGTTTTACCGGCATGAAGAGTGGAGCACCTTTGAGCCGCGTACAATGATGGGGCGCCCTCCTACTGAGCGAGAAATTGCGGTGCAAGAAATCGATAAAGGAGAAAAATATTATCAGGGGACGGCTGGAAAGTATATTGAAATGGATGGAGACATCGCCATTATATTTTCTGGTGGTGGGGCAAGCATTGCAGCGATGGATGCATTAATGCAAGCGGGGCTAAAACCTGCAAATTATACGGAGTACTCCGGAAATCCACCAAGAGAGAAAGTTGCAGCACTCGCAAAAATTGTATTACAGAAACCAGGCCTACGCGGATTATGGATGGCTGGAGCGGTTGCCAATTTTACGAATGTTAAAGAAACGTTTCAGGGAATAGTCGATGCGCTCGATGAGGTAAAGCCTGCGTATCCGATTGTTGTGCGGCGTGCTGGACCGTTTGATGCAGCGGGAATGGCATTACTCAAGGAATGTGCAGAGAGAAATGATTTGGACATTGTGATGTTTGGGAAAGAGGTGAGTGTTGGAGAGACGGTGCAAACATTAATTGAAAAAGTAAATGCTTAATTCAAAAAAAAATTACGTAATCAACTAACATAAACATATGCAACACTACCACACACGACTCATACTAATGACGATTTTTGTCTATTTTTTTGGGATTGTAACGGGGGTGCTCGCGCTTGTTGGGTTTCAGGATACGGAAGAAAAAGCTTCTGCGCCTGTTATTGTAGAGGAGCTTGGTGAAATTGAATATGAAAAGGCAATTGCAGTTGAGCCACTTGCGTTAGAAAATGTGACAGAATTTAATTGGCAGACATACACTGTGTGTGTAGATACATATGGGGAACAGCCGGAAATTGTTGATATATCTTTGCCAACTTTCATGGCACTAAAAAAACGATCATATCCTCCAACTATAGATTGTATCTACGGTGATGAGTGGAATGAGCAAAATTTGAGGGTTTATTATCTAAATAACACAACAGAAGCACAAAAATATCTTTCTGGAAAGCGAGTATCTCTACGTGAACAAGATTTTGGAGAGACACTGACATTTGAAATGGAGCACACGCAATTTTTCACTTTAGAAGTTGGAGGAAAACAAATGATTTTTGATGTAGTACATGAAAAATCATATGAAGTGCCAGAGCGGGGACAGCTCGCAGATTTCGTTCCAGTAACTGATAAAGAATATGCACAGAGATATATGTATCTTGAGGAAAACCGTGGAAGGCAGGTAAAAGCGCTTGATATGGAAACGGGTTACGTATATGCACCGGGCATGGACTGCCTTGATTCGGGTTTTTATGCATTTGCTCATAACCTTTCTCATACTGATGAAGTTGCCTATGTGTGTAATGGAGAGGTTCGAGTAATGAGACTTGATGAGGAACGAATCTTAGGCATGTGTCCAGAAAAGGTTGATTGCACAGAAGCATATATAAAAGATGATGGAAATATCTATATATACACAACGTATAGGAGTATTGAAGATGCGCTTAAAGATAATGACCCGAAACAGTATTGTGAATATCCTGAATTTGTATTCAATAGTGAGACTGATTCATTCGTCAAAACGGATGAATGTCTTATGCGCGGCTGGTAATATGGCAATCCTACTAAACAAAAAAACAAAAATTCTCATCCAAGGAATTACCGGAAAAGAAGGACAGCGTGCTGCGCAGGCCATGATTGAATATGGCAGCAATGTTGTTGGTGGCGTACGGCCCGGGAAAGCAGGAGAAGAGGTGCTCGGGAAACCAGTTTTTAATACTGTCCAAGATGCGGTAGATGCGCTTGGTCCAATCGACATTTCGGTTATTTATGTGCCACCATTTGCTGCAAAAGGGGCAATTATGGAAGCAATCGATGCGGGTATCCCTGTAATTAATACGATCATTGAACGTGTTCCAATTAAAGATACTGCTATTTGCTTAGAAGCAGCAAAGAAAAAAGGTGTGCAGCTTATTGGTCCAAGTTCATTAGGGTTTATTGCTCCAGGTATTGGGCGAGTAGGAGTAGTTGGAGGGCAAAAACAGCAAGTAGAAGAAATATATACTCCCGGATCTATTGGAATCATCTCACGTTCAGGAGGAATGACAAATGAAATTGCTTGGCAAGTAAAGAAAGCCGGACTTGGGCAGAGTACCGCAGTTCATGTTGGTGGAGATTTACTAATGGGGACTACGTATGCTGATCTACTTATACAATTTGAAAAAGACGAACAAACAAAAGCGGTCATTATTTTTGGAGAACATGGTGGAAGCTATGAATTTGAAATTGCAGAGCTTATTGAGCAAAAAAAATTTACTAAACCGCTAGCAATATACATTGGTGGGAAGTTTGCGAGCAGTTTACCAGAAGGAATGAATATTGGTCATGCCGGTGCTATAGTAGAAAAGGGGAAAGGGGTGGTAGAAAAAGAAGCTGCACTCAAAAAGGTTGGTGTGATGATAGCAAATACATATGAAGAATTAGTTACGTTAATCAAACCGTATGCAAATTAGTACAAAGACAACAAATGTCCAAGCTGATGGAACTGAGATTGTCCGTGGAGAACAATTGGTTGATGTTATAGCTAACTATACATTTTCTGAAACGATTTTTTTGATGCTTACAGGGAATAAAGCAAATGAAGCGGAGCGCCGCATGATGGATGCGATTTTTTCTAGTATTATTGATAACGGTCCGGCTGTTGCGTCTGCAATGAACGCGCGTATTAGCGCTTCTGCGGGGAATAACATGCACACAGCACTTGCTGCTGGTGTATTAGGATTCGGTCCTCGTCATGGCGTTGCACTTGAAGCGGCAATGCATTTTTTATATACGCATCTTGGCACAGAAGACGTTCGTGCATTACTCGTAGACATGAAGGAGCGCCGCGAATATGTTCCAGGACTTGGTCATAAAATTTTTACAGAAGATCCGCGCGCAGCTGCATTGTTTAAAAAGGCAGAAGAACTTGATATCGCTGCCGGGCATTGTGAATTTATAAAAGAAGTCCACGAGGTGTCTAATGAGCTTAGTTCAAAAGTATTACCAATTAATGTTGATGGGGCGATTGCTGCAATTTTATGCGACATGGGAATTGATTCTGCACTAGGTGAAGGACTCTTTGTCATTGGCCGCATGCCGGGGCTTGTTGCGCAGGTGCATGAAGAGGTGAAAGAAGGAAAGGGAATTAGAAGGCTTGATCCATCTGATGTTGATTATCAGGGAAAATAAATATTCGTAAAACAAAAAGAGACCAAATATGGTCTCTTTTTGTTAACGTTACCGTTTGCGTCGAGTAGTTTTCTTCGCTGGTTTACGTTTAGCTGTAGCTTTACGTTTTGGCGCAGCTTTTCTTTTAGCTGGCTTACGCTTAGCAACCTTCTTTTTAGCAGGTTTGCGCTTGGCAACCTTCTTTTTAGCAGGTTTACGCTTAGCAACCTTCTTTTTAGCAGGTTTGCGCTTGGCAACCTTCTTTTTAGCAGGTTTACGCTTAGCAACCTTCTTTTTAGCAGGTTTACGCTTAGCAACCTTCTTTTTAGCAGGTTTGCGCTTGGCAACCTTCTTTTTAGCAGGTTTACGCTTAGCAGCAGTCTTGCGCTTAGGTGCAGCCTTTCTTTTAGCAGGTTTGCGTTTAGCAACCTTCTTCTTGGCAGGCTTCTTCTTAGCAGCAGTCTTGCGTTTTGGTGCAGCTTTTTTCTTAGCGGCTGGCTTTCTTTTTGGGGCAGCCTTTCGCTTAGTAGCTGTTTTGCGTTTTGTAGTTTTGCGTGGTGGCATAACTATTTCTCCTTTCATTAGAGATATCGTACAAAATTATTTTTTGCCATGACCATGGTACACACCAAAAAACTTATTAATTTTTGTACGGCACTTCACACGACAAGCATCGATGTAAATGTGCTAACAAACTTTTTAAAAAAAGTTTGTATCGACCTTTGTACATAGTATAGTTTTTTTTTGAATTAAAAGATACAAAAAAAAGAACACCCTGTGGAAAACAATGTTCTTTTTTTGTAAAAAGTTTTTGTAAAAAAATTATTCTTGAGAAAGTGACGCCTCTTTTCCGAATCCTAAAAATAAAAATACGATAATACTTCCTAAACAAATACCGGCAAGATTAAAACCATACAGCAGTAAACTTTGTGATACAAGTTGCCATTCAGAAAGTACAATACCAATTCCACAAACAGCAAGTGGGGGAATTAATGCAACAGAAATCGCGATACCTGCAACTGATGCAAGCTTGTCTGGTTTTGAATATGCATATGCACCGGCAATTCCACTAAAGAGTGCAACCAAGAAGAATGCAAGATTAGGTTTTGTCTGTGCTAATATTTCTGGCGTAAGTGAAACGGGTTGGCCATCGAGTAGACTCAGCAAAAATCCGAGGAGTGCTGCAATTGCGATAGCAAGCAGTGTTCCAGAAAGGAGCATAAGAGATGTACTAAGCATCTGCTTAAGTTGAAAGATAAGCAATGACAAAGAAAATCCAAAGATAGGAGTGATGAGTGGTGCTACTACCATAGCTCCAATAACAACAGAAGAGTTATTGATAATAAGTCCAAGTGTTGCAATTGCAGAGGAAAGCATGATGAGCAAAAAAAATGCTAACGATGGACTCGCGTAGGCATCTAAGTGTGCTTTTGTTTTTCTGCGCAGTCTTGCTCCTGGTGAAAAAATTTTTAAAGCCATACTTCGTAGTTATGAATACATGTATGATATCAGATTTTTGCCCAAAATAAAAAATACGGTTTCCCGTATCTTCTTATTGCGTTTGAAGTGTAAGTATAAATTGTTGTGCTTTTTCTATTTGCATCTTTGTCCATTGTTCTCCAAAAAGGATACAGTGTCTTGCGTAAATAGCGGGCTGCTGAAGCAGCAAAATAAAATCATGAAGTAATTCGAGTAATTGTTTTTTTGCAGTTTCAGTTTTCATGGTGAGTTTTTGTTGAGATAAAAACCACCAGATAGAAAGTCGATATCCAAATTTGTATGCCGCAGAACTTTCGGCAAGGTTCATGATGTGTTCTAATCTTGAAGAATGAATAACATCAAGCGTGTCAGCATCTTCTAAAATTGAAATCAATACATGATTTTTCTTTTTCATCATGAGCTGTGTCAAAATTTTTCCTGTTCCTAAACTTTTACATGCAATCATACGAGTTGCCATCCCGGTTACTGGTCCAAAGAGCCCCAGCCGAATTGTGGCTCTCCAAAGCATCAGCGCAGAAATTAAATCATCTAAAAAAGGCATCAATAAGATTGATGGTCGTTTGGTTACTGTTCTGCCACAGTCATGCCACCATGCTGCGAGCTGTACCGCTTGTTTTTGCTCTTCAGAAAGGTCAGATCCTGCACAAATAGTGCGGACATGTGCCACAACACGGGCCACATGTGCTTCATCGTGGATTGGGTCAGTTGACCCTTGCATGATATGGCGAGCTTGCAGGGCAAGCGCTTGTATCTTTGATTCATTCATAGCATAGGAAAGTATACTTAAATTGGCGAAAAAAATCAACATTATGCCTTGCAAATCGCCTAGAACTCTGATATATTACGTCCGCTTTGGCAAAAGGCAATATTATGTGCCCATAGCTCAGCTGGTTAGAGCACGACGCTTATAACGTCGCGGTCGGCGGTTCAAGTCCGCTTGGGCGCACATAGATTTCTTATGAATGAATTATTGACACAAGTAGTGATATCGGACGATGCTGGAAAACGGCTCGATTATTTTATTGGGCAAATGACAGGGGAGTCCCGAGTGCAGGCAAAGCGCTATATTGATTTTGCAGGTGCGCAAGTTGATGGTGCCATAGTAACAAAATCAAGTATTAGAATTAAAGAAGGACAGACTGTTACCGTTGATGTTACGGTCATTCCAAAGAAAAAACCAGAACAAATTGCAGAAGAACTCGCTTCACTTGAGGATCTTGATATTGAAATAGTGAGAGAGACAGACGAGTATGTAGTAGTTCATAAGCCTGCTGGGTTATTGGTGCATAAAACAAATAAAAATGAAGTAGTGACTTTGGCTGCATGGCTGCATAAGCAATATCCAGATATTGCAGAAGTTGGAGAAGGTGAATTTCGTGCAGGACTTGTACATCGATTAGATAAGCAGGCGTCAGGGCTACTCGTTGTTGCCAAGACGCAACCAATGCATGACGCGCTTAAAAAGCAATTTCAAGATAGAACCGTAGATAAAGAGTATAGCGTTTTAGTTCACGGAAATATTGAAATAAATCATGATGTGATTTTGTTTCCAATAGATAGAGGTAGTGATGGGCATATGGTTGCTCGTCCGCTCCTTGATCCTACAAATTTGAGAATGGTTGCCAAGCTGCAGCCGGGGAAAGATGCTAAAACAGAGTTCTGGGTAGAACATCATTATTTCCATTACTCACTGCTCCGCGTAAAAATTCATACCGGAAGAACACATCAAATTCGTGTACATATGTTTGCGTACAATCATCCGGTTGCAGGTGATACATTATATAAGCAAAAGAAAATTGTAAAAAATGAGAAGCAGACGCTTCCAAGATTATTCTTGCATGCTGCCAAACTTGGATTTACTGATTTGGCAGGGGAGCGAATAGAAGTAACACTTCCACTTCCAGATCAATTACAAGAGTATTTGTCTGTGATTAAATAGTATGAAGAAGCTCATTATCATTTCAGGTCCGTCTGGAGCAGGCGAAGATTCTGTGATTGAAGGATTGGCTAAGCTCATGCCGATTGAGCGGGTGGTGACTACCACGACTCGCGATATGAGAAAGGGTGAATCTGAAGGAAATCCATATCATTTTATTTCTAGAGAGGCGTTTCAAGAAGGACTTGCCAATGATGATTTTTTTGAACATGCCAAGCAAGACAGAGAAAATTATTATGGGGTAACCCATAAAGAAATCGAGCGAGTAAGAAGTAGCAAACGTATAGGCATTTGGAAAGTAGATTATAAAGGAGTCTTTAACGCTAAGCACGTGCTTGCGCCAGAAGAGTCAACAGCCATTTTGATTAGCGCCCCTATTTCAGTTATAGAGCAACGATTACGTAGTAGAGATAGTGAGCACAGTGAGGCATTTATTCAGGAACGGCTTGCGTATGCCCAAGGATGGTTTGATCATAGGGATATTTTTGATCATGAGATAGAAAATGTGCAGGGGAAACTCGATCAGACGATAGCAACGGTAGCCCGTATCATTGGGGAAGAATTGGGGCTTGACAAGACACTGGACCTGTAGTATTATGCTGCCACATAAATCACCTACTTTATTTATCATTTTTGCGACGTTGCGTGGGCTCATTTGAGCGCCTCCCAACCTCTCCGTAAGACCGAATTTTATGAAAAAGACAGAAGACATTCGTAATACTCTGAAGGCTGGGATGATTATCCGCGTTCACCAAAAGATTAAGGATGTAAACAAAAAAGGTGAAGAAAAAGAACGTATTCAGATCTTTGAAGGAATTACCTTAGCGGTAAAACATGGAAGAGAAGCTGGAGCAACATTTACTGTCAGAAAAGTATCAAATGGTGTTGGAGTGGAAAAGATTTTCCCAATCCACGCGCCAACAGTAACGCTTGTTGAACTCGTGCGTGAAATGGATGTACGACAATCAAACGCGTACTACCTAAGAGACCACAAAAAGAAATTAAAAGAAGTCCGAAAGAATAAAAAAGCAAAAGAAGTTGGTTCTGTTGCTGACCTTATCGGAGAGGTGAAAGAAGAAGAAATCGTACCAGCTGAACCTCCTGCAGAAGAAGTTGTAGAAGAGAAAGTAGAAGAAAAAGAAGCAACTACTGAAGAAGCAGCAGCGTAAAACACGTAATAAAAAATCAGCTCACATGGAGCTGATTTTTTTATATGACGGTAATACGAATGTTTTTTCCAACTTGATGTTTTCCAACTCGGTGTGTATTTCTGTTGGCAACGTGTTTCCGTAGCTTTCGGTGTCCTTTGTGTGCGTGGTGAATATATTGCGGGTAAGAAATTTCATCAATAAGGCTGTGAGAAAACTGCGCCAATATTGGCCATTTGCCCATAAGGTGATCAATGCGGAGTAGGCCCCAGAGCATGAGCACAACAGTTACAATAATCGATCCTGTTGTGATTTGTAGTAATAGTGTTTGGGTAAATCCGGCAACCAGTAAACTCATAGCGCTGCTCCCTAGCAACATCATGATAATCCAGTTGTGTGAGCGGAGCTGTTCTCTTGAGAGAGTCGCAATATCAAGTTGCAAGGCTTCAATTTTTGCAAGGAATCCTATCATGTCGCTATACAGCATATCTGCATGCGGTGAAGTACTTCCACATTCTTGTTTAAGAGCAAGAAATACGTCATGAATATGCGGTCTATTCGCTTTGTAGTAATCAACCACACGCGCATCATGTGTTCTAATACAAAATTCATCAATGATTCGTGCTATACGTCGTTCTACCTTTGGAGAATAAAGTGCCGCCGTATCGTAAAGTGCCATCCAGTAGGCATGTTCTTCTGAAAGCAGTGTTCGGAGGTTATGGAATCGAGCAGATTGTCTGCTGTAATATAATCCAAAACAAAACATGAACAGCGTGAGCGATGCTCCGAGGAGTACAAGTAATTCAATTTGATATTGTGATAAATCTGCGGGAGTTTGCCAGCTCAAAAACGTTGCGTAAGCGCCGGCAGTAAGAAAGGCAATGATGAATGCATGCATACGTGCGTAATAATTGCTTGCAGTATAGCATATGTGCTTTGCAGTTGCCACACAAAACGGTGTTTGTTACACTAACAAAGTTAGTATTCATAATAGAAATGATATGAGTGGTCACAGTAAATGGCACAACATCCAACATAAAAAAGCCAAGAATGATAAAGCGCGAGGTGCGATGTTTACCAAGCTCATTAAATCGATTACGGTTGCTGCTGGAGAAGGTGGACCTGATCTTGATATGAATTTTTCTCTTAGATTGGCGGTAGAAAAAGCCAAGGCTGGAAATGTACCGAAAGATAACATTGAGCGTGCAATAAAAAGAGGATCAGGAGAAGGAAAAGAAGGAGTAACGTACGAACATACATTATATGAAGGGTTTGGACCGGGTGGTATCGCGCTCTTAATTGAGTGTTTAACAGACAATAAAAATCGATCAGTATCTGATGTAAAATTAATACTGTCTAAAAAAGGAGGATCATCTGCTGGGCAGGGAAGTGTGCAATGGCAATTTGAGCATAAAGGCATGGTGAGATTTTCTGCAGAAAAAAAGAATGCTATATCAGAGTGGGATGATGCGCAGCTCACACTTATGGACGCCGGCGTAGTTGAAGCATTGCTAACTCTAGGTGTTACTCCAGATGATTCGTCTTTAGAGTGGGTAGCAAAAGAGTTAGTAGCATGTCCTAAAGAGAAGGCTGCACAGTTAGAAGCGCTTTTAGATGCCTTTGATGAAAATGATGATGTAAAAGCCGTCTACACTAACGCTTTATAATATGCGTGTACTTGGTATAGATCCTGGATATGGCAGAATAGGGTGGGGAATTATTGAAGGAGAAAAGGCTACGTGGAAACATATTGCGCATGGATGTATAGAAACAGATGCCTCGAACTCTTTTGTGGTTCGGTTGGCAACATTAGAATCAGACTTACAGGATGTTGTCACGAAGTACAACCCAAATGTTGCAGGTATGGAGACACTTTTTTTCAAAAAAAATGTCACTACAGGACTTGATGTTGCGCATGCGCGTGGTGTTATGTTACTCCTTTTACATAAGAATGGAGTACCGGTAAGAGATATTAAGCCCGTTGAGGTTAAACAGGCCGTGACTGGTCACGGAGGAGCAGAAAAAACGCAGGTGCAGCATATGGTTGCGATGCTTTTAGGGCTGCCAGAAAAAAGGATGCAAGATGATGCTGCAGATGCGCTGGCCGTGGCCTTGGCAACCAGCGCATATGTGAGGAAAAAATAAGGGACAATAAGATATGCACAACAAAAGTGTTCAGAAATTGCTGATCACTTTTTTTTTTGGTATACTCCAAGCATAATTAAATACATATTGTGTTCACGAACATATCTGACACTCGCTTTTATGGTGGGTCCACGTCTGTGGAGATCTTTTGTTCGTGATTTTTTTATTCACAATACTTAGCTATATACATGTATGAGTACTGATGTACGTACGTGGGATCGCTTTACTCGATTGCTGGCAATGCTTGTCGTTGCAATTGGAGTTGGCTTGATCCTCTCTTTATCCCAATGGTTGTTTACTCACGCAGCAGTGAGTAACGTAGTTGGAATAGATAATGATACAGGAGCAAACGCTGGATACGGTGTGGATGGAAGAGATGTGTCTATTTCTTGGACACTTGGAGCAGAACCGGCAGGGTTCCAGGCGATTAACGTATATTTACTTCAAGAAGGAACCTCACTAACGACGAGCAGTGTGGGAACTGCATGTAATAATACTCCTGCTTTTGGGGATTGTTTTGAATTATGTGAATTCCATGAGTATGGTGCGCTTAGCTGTGAGCTGCCTCCGTTTGAAGACAGAGATAGTGATGATCAAACATTTGTGACCAGTTCAGACTATGTTGCCTGGGTCATGATTGATAGTTCAACTAATTCACTCGATGAAATCGTTTCATCAAGTCCGTTTTCTTTGACATTTGATATTCCAGCAGATGGTAATGCACCGTTTGTTGATCATATTCCAGTGCACACGGTTATTGATAATACCAATGGGGTATTTACTGCAATGATTTTTGATGATCAGACAATTCCGAGTGCTTTTGCGAGTACCACCGATGGTGGAAGCGAATTTGCAAGACTATATTATGGAAGTGATGTATCGGTTTCTACTGATTTTGTAAATGGAGAACAAATTTTTGAAGAAGTATTTACGTTTACTGTTCCAAACATAGATATTCCTGCAACAGGTGGGACATTAGAATACTATATTATTGTTGCTGATGCTGCAGGTAATACTCGATACGTCTGTATTGATGGTGAAGCTGCCGCTGAAGCAACATGTCAGGCTGCCGCACAAACAGTGAATGTGGTTGATGCTGGGCCTGCAACAATTTCTGGAAGTGTTAGTGATACGCAATTCAATGCTTTGGACGCATTTATTCTTCCGGGAGGATTTGCTATTGCACCAGCCTCATCTACTTCACTTGGGGGAGGAACATTTACTTTTTCAAATTTTCCGACAAGTACAATTGTAGACTTGCAGGTATTTGCCGATGGATATTGCCCTACAATTAGCTCACTGATCATGGACACAACATTTGAGACTCCTTCATTTACTTTGTCACCAGGCGAATGTGAATTTTTTGGAGACAATGGTGCCGCGGGTCCACCGCAGGTAGTATTTTCTGGGCCAAGAGAGGGTGATAATTCCGTTCCAAAAGACATTACTATCATGGTTGGATTTAATCAGCCTATGTCTGCGGTAAGTATCAATGATGAAAATGCTGCCATGGTTGATCAGGATAATACGGTACTTTACGATGCAGATGGTATGTCAATTGATGGAAGAGTGACCTATTGTTCAAGTAATGCAGATCCTGGGTGCTCAAGTATTGGTGATGCCCAGAATATTCTCATGTATAACCCTGTTTCAGATTTAGCGACGAATACAGAGTATGTACTTGTCATGAATGATTTGGTACTCAATGAATCGGGGCAATCGATAATTGGAAATCGAGATGGTGGAGGACATACCATTTTCTTTAGAACCGCAGGAGATGCGATTAACTTGGGAAATATTGTATTTGGTGGTAACGGTGAATTTATGCCACCGTATGTGCAATATGCTGTACCTGTACCAGGGCAAACGGCTGCTCCTAATACGGATGTGGTCTTTGGATTTAAT
>Ga0233437_1004810_pt1 | contig 15468 bp, 18 predicted proteins | sample SI_122_August201_FD_182714 | JGI IMG/M metagenome (GOLD analysis project Ga0233437, IMG submission 182714) | Seawater microbial communities from Saanich Inlet, British Columbia, Canada - SI_122_August2016_200_MG | ecosystem: Environmental > Aquatic > Marine > Inlet | place: Canada: British... | reverse complement strand
TACTAGTAACAGATGAAAACGACGTGCCCCTAGGCGGAGCAGTTCAACGTGCGTATCGCAAAGTGGATTATGACGCGAGCAGCTTTGTTGTTCGAGCAAGCGCGACCACCGATGACAATGGCGAATGGGGTCCGATTTACTTGAGTGACGGCGTTACGTATACACTAGTAGCAAACTATCAAGGGCGCATTGCAACAGCGGAGGTTACCCCAGCAGCATGACGATGGAAATCCCAGGAGTAACATCCTCAACATTAGTTACATTGGCGGAGGCAAAAGCCCATTTACGAGTTGACGATACGGAATCGGATGACCTGATTACCGCTGTAATTTATTCTGCGCAGGAACACGTCCAAGCGATGACCAATTTGGAATTTACAAACACCACGCGCACGCTAAAATTGGACAGGTTCCCAGGCGGAAAAGAAATGTGGGACATTAGTGAATGGGCACCCGCATTAATCAATGAAGATTTAATGGGACGCATACGGATAAAATATGCACCATTAGTGTCCGTAACGTCCATAACCTATTATGACGGTGACAACGCTCAACAAACATTGGCGAGCACCAACTATGAAGTAAACACATGGATAAAACCAGGAACAATAAAACTCGCAAAAGACGGAACGTGGCCCACATTGTACGAGCGCGAAGACGCAGTAACAATAACGTACGTGGCCGGATTCGGCGCAAACACAACCGATGTGCCTTACCAAATTAAGCAAGCCATGCTGCTACTAATCGGAGCATGGTACGAATTCAGAGAAGCAATCGTACAGGGACAAGCGCCCAAAGACATTCCTTGGGGTGCGCGAGCCTTGTTAGCGTCCTTTACAACAGTGGAACGACCATAAATGCCGATGCAGGCGGGAAAAATGAGAACGCGACTTCGCCTCCAAGAAGTCTCCTACACTAAGGATACGTATGGAGAGAGTGACGCGTCTTGGACTCACATTGCGAAAGTGTGGGGTCACGTTCGTCCGTTTACTGGGCGCGAAATGTTTGAGGCGCAAGCTACGGTTACCGAAGTCACCGATGAAGTTACGGTTAGGTATAGGAAGTTTTTACACGCGAACAAAAGATTTCTAAAGCCCATGGAATTTACGTCCTTGAGCGCGGCTATTACAGCGGATGATCAGACGACACTCGCGCTTGCGGATACGGGTGTCTTCATGGGAGTAAGCGGTAAGGAATTCATAATCGAAATAGGCAGCGAACAAATAATCGTAACCTATGTGGAAAGCACGGATACGGCGACCATGACCACACGAGGAGCGTTCGGTACGACAGCAGGCACTCACGTAATCAACTCATTGGTGACGAGATTAGCGCCATTAGAAATTGTCGCGGTAATGGACATAGATGATAGGCGTGAAATGTTCAAACTTGCGTGCAAGGAGTCTGTAATATAATGGCTGTTGGTATAGCTGCGATACGCGCTACGATTAGCACATTGAAGGGTTTGCGCTCCGCACATAAAAAGATTAAAAATATAATACCCGGAGGCGGAGAACAAGAATCAAAGGAAGTACAGGCAGAAATAAAAGGCGTAAAACTAGCAACAAAGAAACTTAACATGCTAGGCGACCGCTTACGGAAACGAATATTAACAAAGGCGGTTCGTGCAGCGCTAAAACCAGTGCAAACACAGGCGAAAAAGAACGTACCCATAGGTAAAGCGCGGGGCAAATCCGACCGTGCAAAGTTAGTTTCGCTGCGCAAAGCAATTCGCACAAAAATCCGTTCAGGAGCAAGGTACACTAAAAACGGAGTTGGCTATGGCGTTGTTGGCCAATTTTATAATGCGAAATTTGATAACAATGCCGATACTCCTGCGGGAATGCGCGGTAAACCATTGGCTAGATTTGCGCGTAAAGTTGAATTTGACCGCTCACCGTACATGCGAGCGGCTTTACGGGAGAAAAAAGTCAAGGCGCTTTCAGAATACAGAACAACTCTAGACACTGAAATGCAAAAAGCAACTAGCATCATTGGCAGAATTAAAAGGGCACTGTAACGGACATGGCATTTTTATTACCAGAGCAAGCACTGTATAAGCTACTTACGGGTAGCACTGCGCTTGTTGCGATTGTCGGAACACGAATTGGTCCTGCTACTGGGGAACCCGTGTTTGACGCGGGCCAAGGCATTACACATATTACTTATAGGCGCGTGGACACAATAGACCACGTGCATATGACAGCGGCCAGTGGTTTGCAATTCACACGCATTCAGGTGGACTGTTTTTCAAAAAGCTATAGCACTACGAAGTCAATGATAGAACTCTTACGAAGTGCTACATTGGGATATTCTGGTACCGTGACCGTTGGTTCGGATACCGTGAATGTCCAAGAAATACAACTAGAAAACGCATTTGACGCCTATGTTCAGCCTAAATCCGGACAAGGAATTGGCTTGTACAAAGCAAGTATTGACGTTATATTATTTCATAACGCGTCTATACCTACATTTGCATAAAAGGAGACAGCTATGCCAATCACGACAAAAGATGGTTATGGCACAACACTAATCTATTCAGGTTTTACGGCAAACTTGCTGAGCGTAGACGGTGTCAGTATATCCCATGATCCAATTGATGCGTTTCATATGACAAGTGGTACGTGGCAAGAATTTATTCCTGCGAGCTTGACGGATCCGGGCACTTTGTCTTGTGAAGTTGAGTTTTCTGGAGCCGACGGTCTTCCTCCAATTGATGGTGCGCTTAGTGCGCTTACAATTAGTTATGGAGGATCGGGTACTTGGGTCGCAAGTGCGGTACTTACCGAATGGTCCACAGGCGCAACAATAGGTGAAAGAATGACCGCAAATGCTTCATTTAAGTTGAGCGATGGAATAACAGTGACGACAGCTTAGAGAAAGGAAAACACTAACATGGCACTAGATGGTTACGGTACACAACTATACTACGGAACTTTGTGGGCAAACGTCATAAGCGTGGATGGCATGAGCATGTCTAGAGACGTAATTGACGCATATACTATGGACTCTCCCACTTGGCAAACGTTCATTCCGGCAGAACAAGCGGATCCAGGCACTCTGTCCTGTGAACTTGAATTTGATGAGTCTGTTACGCTCCCAGCAGTGACCGGCACAGCCACCGCTCTTCTGAGCATTTCCTATCCAGGGTCGGGCACTACATACTGGCAAGCAGATGCAATGCTGACCGAATGGTCTACCGGCGCGACAATAGGAGAAAGAATGACTGCAAACGCTACGTTCAGGCTTTCAGGTACAGTGAGTGCGACAGCGACATCGACAGCAGCGTAGTATAAGTATTTTGCAGGTGTGAGAAGGACTTCTTTTTACCATTAACATTGAAAGTCACTAATGGCTACAGACGGACATGGCACAACATTATCATTCGCAGGCTTACCAGTCGGCAATCTAATCAGCGTTCAAGGCGTAAGCATGAGCAATACCGCGCTAGGCACTACTAATCTAGCCTCTGGGACAAAAACGTTTATAGCTTCGGTCGCTTCAGATTACGGAACGTTGACGTGTGTGGTGGAGTTCGACGGCGGCGATGATATTCCGTTAATAGGGACATCAGGGATACTTGCAATATCATACGCCGCATCCGGAACATGGACAACGAATAGTAACACAATAATGACCGGGTGGAGCACAGGCGCGGCAATCGGTGAACGTATGACAGCGTCAATAACTTTTAAGATTTCAGGATCAATTTCAGGCTCCGCATAGTAAAGGTAAACACATATGGCATATGACGGACAAGGATCATCAGTCTCATGGAGAGGCACGGCCATTGGAGGTGTGCTAAGCATCTCTGGTCCGACAGGTTCCACCACGATGATAGAAACCACGCTTATGGAGACATCATCGGGGGTTCCTACTCTTGCGAAAACCTTTATGGCTGACGTAACTGATTATGGGACTGTTACAATAACTCGCCAAGGCACTGGGCACATAAATGAAACAACTAAAACACTAGGAACCCTTTCGGTAACGGCGTCAGGCAGTGCCTCTGCGTGGTCGTGCGACGCATACTTAATGGGCAACTCAACGTCCATTTCCGCAGGCGCAATAATAATAACCACCTATGTATTTAAGTTAACTGGGCGCATAGCGTAGTAGGAACAATGCATGTCAGACTCAGCTACAGGCTCTAAATTACAATATATAAACTTTACGGCAAAGCTAATAAGCATTAGCGGCGTGGACATGACCCGTGATAGTGTTAATAAAACCACAATTGACAATGATTCAGGGTGGATGGATTTTACTCCTAGCACGCTGGTGGACCCAGGTCAAGTAAGTTGCGTTGTGGAGTATGATTTGACTACCGTGAATACCATTCCTCCGATAGACGCGGCCCCGTCCATACTATATATAACTTATGGCACACACAGAGTTAGTAACCTGTGGTACGCTTATGCGTATTTGACTGCATGGTCCACAGGAGCGGCCATAGGAACAAGATTAACCGCGACTGCAACATTTAAGTTGACGGGCGCAATAACAATAGCAAGCACATGAGAAGGACAACAAAATGAAATTTCTAAGCAAAACAGACATCCTAAGCGCGATTGACCATACTATTCAAATAGTAGAAGTTCCCGAGTGGGGCGGTGCTGTCCACGTACGGTCAATGACTGGCCGGGAACGCGACTGGTGGGAACTCACAATGCACAATGCCCGCGAAGAAGGCAACCTGGTGCTTGAAAACCTCCGCGCAACGTTCGCAGCCATGATCATATGCGACGACGAGGGAAAATCGCTGTTCACAAAAGAGGACATTGCCGCGTTGGCCGAAAAATCTGGAGTCGCACTTGATCGGGTATTGACCGAAGGCATGAGCGTGTCTGGAATTTCGAAAGAGGTACAAGACGACCTGCCGGATTTTTCCGAAACCGACCAGAACAACTCGGATGGTTTAGATTAGCTACTATACTAGGAATGTCAGTAGCACGCTGCAAACAAGAAGTGGACAGCGCGGAATTCACAAAGTGGATGATCTACATGTCGCATGAACTTGTCGGGCATCGTGGAGACGACCTGCGCAACGCACAGTTAATGGCCGTAATAAGCAACGCTTCTGAAGGCGTAAAACGCAGAGGCGGCGGTCAATTTTCAACGCAGGACTTCACTATTGAATATTGGAAAAACGAAGAAGACAACCAAAAAACAATGTGGAATACCCTTCAAGCGTTAGCGAACAAGCAAAATGCGGCAACTAACAGCCGGGAAAGCAAGTAAATGGCGAACATTGCAAGAATAGCGGTAGATTTTGTAGCCACTACGTCTAAATTCAAAAAAGGGACGGACGTGGTAAAGAAAACTTTAAACGCACTGACTAATGTATCCGGCGGGGTACAAAATGCGCTGACCGCTGGCCTAAGAAAAATAACGACGTCTGCACTTGGGTTTGCGGGAGCCATGTTTACTATTGCGAATGCCCAGCGTGCGGTAATCGATTTGCAAGGTAAGTTTGCTGGAGAAATTGGAATACCCACAGAGAAGCTAGCAGCCTACCAACTTGCAGCTAGGCTAGCCGGAACAACAACTGAAGAACTGCACCGTGGACTTCAGATATTTGTGCGCCGTTTAGGTGAGATGCGCAAAGGCGTAGGTGAAGGAATGCAAGCCTTGCAACTCCTGGGAATGACCGCTAAGGACTTCCAAGGCATGAATCTCAGCGAGTCCTTTGAATTTCTATCAAAGCAAATAGCCCAAATGGGTGATGAGTCTAACGCGGCTGCTGTAAACTTTTCGTTCATGGGTCGCGCAGGCGTAAAACTAATCAACGCAATGAAGGCTATTGGTGGTAGGGGATTGGAAGACCTTGAAAAATTTACGAAGATCGTAGGTTCCGCCCTTCCTCCAGAGCTAATAAGGACGGTTGAAAATTACAACGATTCTTTAGAGTTGCTAGGGGACACGGTAAAAGGCATTGGAAATGTTTTAGCTGTCACATTTGCTCCTGCGCTTGACACTGTACTGCAAAAACTAATAGAAATGATAAAGGACAGTGAGCCGTTCCTTGATATAATGGCACGGTGGGAAACTAGCGCATTAGCTTTTGTTGAGACGTTCCTTAATGAATTTACAACTCCGATACTTGGGGCAATTCAAGACATACTGCTAATATTTAAGGGAATGGCCGCGCTTGCTACGGTTGCCCTCGGTACAATAACGGTGGTTTTGATTCCCGTTACCGTCGCTTTTTTTACGTTGACAGAAATAGCAGCAGGAGCAGCGCATATGATTGAGGTTGCGTTTGATTCAATCAAAAATGTTTCTAGCCTTGTTTCGGATGCTATAAATTTTGGGCCAACAACTGCAATTAAAAACTTTATGGACACTGCAGACACTCCAATTGCTCATCCAGTTTCAAACCTCCTTCAGGACGCTGCGGGAGCGGCTGTCGCGGCTGAGGTCGGAATGGGTGCGCTTACATTGGCTACAGGCAAAGCGGGCGCAGAACTTAGGAACGCTGCCGACAAAATGGACGCATGGATCGCAGGGCTAGACGAGAAAACCGTAAAGAGTTTCGGAACAGCAACCGTAAAAATGTGGAAAGAACTCTCCGCAGCCGGTAAAAAACGAGCAAAAGACATGCTGGCTGAAGAAGAAGCTGCGAAGTTGCCCGCTGGTGAGGTATTCTCAGAACAGTTGCTAAGCAGAGCCAACGCATTAGCCGAATCTCTGCGCACGCCGCTGGAAGTTGCAAAATCAAGCGTAAAGGAACTAAGCGAACTATTTGAAAAGGGGCTAATCTCCCAAGAAATTTTCGACAGAGGCATGAAAAAAATAGGAGAGGACTTCACATCCGCAGAGAAAAAACTAAACGGCCTCAACAATGAGATGGAAAAGTTCGATTCATTTGCAGCGCAGTCTGGAAACCTGTCTGGAACATTCTTTGGGGGTAGTGCAATAACCGATCAAGTGTTCGCGGAGCAGGCAGACCCAATCACTAAAGGAGCCAGCGCGGACTTCCTAAAAAAGAGCGTGGAGCAGGACACATTGGTGGAAATAAAAGACACGCTGCAAGAAGAAAAGGTTGCCGCAAATGACTCCGTAAAAATAGAAAATAAGCAACTTGTAGCACTTGAGGCCATACGCGTAGCAATGCTCGCTAGGTCGTTCGTAGCAGTGGCAATATAACAATGGAAAAGGAAGTACAATGGCACACATAGTAACTGGACCACTGACGACAAACGCGTCCATAAGTGAATCCGGTGGACGTCTGTCAGGACTGTCCGTTGAGTATTTGGTTGAGAATTTGGTGGGTACAGGTGCCAATCGTTTGCATGAAGCGTTGGGTGCGTCTGACATACCCAGGTACGGACAGGCGTACGACTCCGACGCGAACCTAATCGTGACCTCTCGCCAAGCGGATCTAGCGGGCGAAGACTGTCCGGACAAGGCATTAGTGTCCATATCGTATTCAAGTGTTACCGCTTCTGGGTATGGTTTTCAATGGTCGGGTTCTGCTTCGTTGTCACAGACTTCTATACAATTTACGCCGACGCAGGGTGAACTAAAAGTAACGCACACGTGGCCAGACGATGATCCCGATTGGCCAGGTGAGGAAAAAATACAAGTAGCCGAAGCGCAAGTATTGCAATCACAGCATGCGCTTACAGGTACAGGAACTATACCACTAAATAACCCACACATTAAGGCGCAAGCGCTGCTTGGTGCTGTAAACGACGGAGTATGGATGGGGGGAGAACCAGAAACCTGGATGTGCATGTCGGTTAGTCATGAACCCATTGATTTGACTTCTAGTCCCAATCAGCACAGGTTCACCATAGAAATGCACTGGAGACCGGACACTTGGCTAACTGAGGTAACTTTCATAGACCCAAGAACCGGAAGACCGCCGCCAGATTTAATTTACAACATAGGTATAATCCCTGTAATTTGGCACCCGAAAATTGATTTTAGTGATAAAGCCTTGTTCTACCCTGGGACAGTACTATGACCAGATACATGGTACCCCATGACCCCCATTCCGACATGGACGGGCTGCGTAGTTTTCGCCTAAAGGTGAAGCCTATTCGGCCTAAATCCACCGTTCTTGCTGAGGATTTAAATGACATTCGCAAGCACGTTCCAAAGGCCATAGTCGGAGCTGGTGGAACAAACGTTTCTAATATTGGCGGAGCTATAACCGTTGCCGCCGCTCAAAAACCAGTAGCGCGTGTAGTTACTGGTGGGAGCAGCAGCGGAATACAAACAGTGGATGTTCTTCCGGCGATCCCAACTGTGCCTAAATTTGTGTACTTGACTACTGACAATCAGATTTACGGTAGCGGTCCCGGCAATACAAGATGGTATCCGCTTATGAAACCGACGGCACCACCAGAAGCAGCGACTCCGCCAGAGGAACCTGTGGAATAATGGCAGATTTAACCATACCTAAACCCCTACCGGAAGAGAAGTACATATACGGGGATGTTGCACATAATCATGGACTGTACGATGATGCAGCCGATAGATCTCCATTTATGCAAGCGCTCCGAGTAGCTAATTTTTACTATAGAGTAATGGACAATACTCGAAACATAGACGACATCACAGTAGGAATTGATCCAGAGGACGGAGATTGGGTAACCGAGGGACCAGAAACATCAGGAATCTGGAAAGCTACTCGGTTTCTTGGGCAGGCCCGTTCTGCGCTAGGGCAAATAGTAGATGAATCTATTGTTATTGACGGACTAGAGTATGTATGGGTATGCCGACTCGCAATTCATGAACAGTCTGTGCCATCGTTGCAGCTAGGCACTAGCGTTCTTTCAGAAGTGTATGAAAAATTATGGGAACTTTTTAACCTGTTCGCGCTTGGAATTACCGCACTGCCGCCCCCAGAAGTTACGGGGACGGTATATACAGGTGTAAGCATGGATACAGATGGTACCAGTCACGTAGGCCCAACAACAGTAATTGAACACGGTGGGTATCCAGGACACGTTATAACATTGCAACATTTAGATGATCCGTTAAATCTTGAGAGTGCTGCGCTAAGTGGCAGTTCCTACCTTCCTTTCGCCCGCTCTCCTTCATTAGGGAACAATATAGGAGTGAAGTTTAGCCTAGGTGCGCGAAGAAACACCTTTCCCTTTGATCCTCCAAGTCCGACCGCGAATCGCGATATATTAACACTGCGCAAGGAAGAGGAAGAAGACGCTTTTCATTACCCCGCTACTGGTACTATTGCGTCGATAGGGATTCCTGTTAGAACCGGTTATGTAAACAATGTGTTGCAAGTTCGGAGGTTAAAAGAACTTTTTGTGGATGTCCGTATAGCGTTTAGTGCGCCAGAGACAGTGCGCGGACTCTACCCAGGAGAATCCTTTGAGTTTACCGTTATACCTGAGTATACTGTGACTACCGAACCTGAAGAGTTTATGGGAGCAGTCACATTTGTAGCATTTCCGGCCACCGGTACTGTTGATGAGGATTTAGAGTCTCTAGATCAAAAAATATCAGTACCTTTTGATATGGCATTTGAGTTTGATGAGCAAGTATTTGAAGACTTTCGACCTCGCTCAGACCTGCCAAGCAGTGCTTCACGCGTTGCGACATTATCAGAAAGATTGTTTGACAGCACAGTTCAGTCACCCTATTTTCCCGGCCAAGAGTCTAATACAATGTACCGGAACGGAATCAGTAAAGTAGTATTCTCCATGGCATTCTCTCAAGTTATTGATGAACAATTTTGGCAAGATGTAGACGGATTCATCCACGTGGGTGCTCCACCCTTATAAAACTTAGGATTGAGGTAAACATGACATTAGACGACGCAGCAAGAAACGCAGCGGTAAACGCGGTAACCGCATTATTAGATTCGGGAGTTCTCGTATTCGAGGACAGCACGGACACGGAAGTGGCGACCTGTACATTTGGAAGCACGGCGTTTGATCCAGCTGGTTCCGGGTCCGCTGAGGCCGCCGCAATAACCAATGATTCAGACGCTACTGGAGGCACTGTGGATCACTGCATGTTGCGATCTTCCCCAGCGCCCCTAGGCACAGCGGACATTATGGAACTTACGTGCGGATTAACCGGAACGGATTTGACACTTACTTCCTTGACTATTACTACTGGGGATATAGTATCCGTGACTTCCTTAACCCTTGCGCAGCCTGCATCATGAATATTCCAACCATTCAAGAGCAACTACAAGGCGCTGTAGCTAAAATCGTAAAAATGGAAGCAAAAGGCACCGTAGTAATCACATCCCCGACCCAACAAAAGTAATTACTTGCGCGACACACGCTAATAGTGGTATAATACAACAAAAACAAAGAAGGACAATGCACATGGCAACGTTAGAAACAGCTTACGCGGCAGTAATGATAAACTCGCTGGTATCTCTGCTGGACGCGGGCAAACTACAATTCTGGACAGCAGTGGGAGGCACCGGCACAAAATTAGCGGAATGCACATTCGGGTCCGTGGGAACTACGGGTTCTCCGGCGTTTACAGTCGCTACTACTGGAGTCGCCACAGCAACTACAATCACCGACGAGGACGCGGCACTCGATACGGGAACCGCCGCGTACTGCATGTTGACGCTTTCAAACGGAACCACCAACGTGCTTGATCTCACGGTAGCCTCGTCTGGATCCCCGGACATTACTATTTCCAACACGAGCATCGCAACAAGTGACATAGTATCCGTGACCTCACTTATACTTACACTTCCCGAAGGTCCGTAGGATAACAATATGGAAAATGAACAACCCACCCCAGTTGTAGCGGATCCAGAAGTCTTACGTGCTTTGCTGATAAAACTTACGGACATTTCCGTATCGGGTACTGCCACAGTCAGGCATCCGGATTCCGACTAGCTGAATTGTAGAATCAAAAATAGCTACTGGAGTACGTATGCGCCCAGGAGAGTATAAAGATAAGGAACTGTTTTTTGAACGGATAACTCCGTCTGAGGATCCCTCCATTCCTGCTGGACATGGGCGTGTAATAGCCCATTCGAGAGTCGCGTTCTACGTTGATTCTGAAGGAACCAAAAAACGAATAGCGCTGGACTTTGCGGAAACCCTATCTAACAATAAGCAAACGTTTGCGTGCGACACAAACACCTTAAAATCCAAAGTTGACGCGGACGGCTGGATATTCGCGGAATGCGTTGACGGATATTTGTCTTACCGATTGTGTGAGAAGGAGACTGCTAAACCGGGTCTTCCTGGCGTTGCACTAAAAAGACTGCCCGCAAAAGCCCTTTCCGCATTCACTAGGGAAGGCCGAAAGGTCACAACCGGGCATGGTGATATCAGCATAACGACCAAATCCCTTCCCGGCGAATTAAAAGACACGGTTGTGATCTCCAAACTTCCTGCAAAGACGGATTTGGAAGAACCGTTTGGGGTAGTGTTTGAGTATGCCAGTGATCTTGTTCCGCGCATAAGTAACGCGGAAGTACTATGGGCAACCGACACGCTGGACGTTCTAAAATGGAAAGCACCAAGCGGCTGGGACGCAAACAATGTTCCGGTGCCTCTTGAATATTCTGTTGACGCTGCAAATAGTGAAATCACATTAAGCACAACTGCACCAGTCGGAGAATACGAACTCCCACTGTACTTTGATCCCACTACCACCACTGCCCAAGTGGACGCCACGGCAAATCGCTCCGTATATCAAGGCTTGTTCCCGGATGATGAATCTTTTTACACTTATGCGTTCATAAAGATTACCGCTCCCGCCATTCCCGGAGCAGTTACCGGGGCTACACTTGACGTTGTGGCTACTGTATCCGGTGGTACGGTAGGGTTCATAATATCTGGAGACACTGGACTCACATGGGACGAAACGAGTACCGCAGCCACACTAAAGGCACTAGATCCCACTGTCGGAATAGCCACAACCTCCGAAAGTTCGTCCGGCTCAAAGTCCTACGACATTACCGCGTTTGCAACTGATGCCTACGCGGGCGGCACCCCTTCTCCGTTTACGTTTGAATTTCGTGCTACGGACCCATCGCCCTCACCTCCTTCAGACAACCTAGCGAGCACCTCCCTAACACTTGGAGAGGATGGGACAGGAACATACGCCAAAATGGGCATAGCCAACCGAAGTGATGCAACCGATTACCCTCGCGTTGTTCTCAATTACTCGGCTGTTGGAACAATAACCGCGTACGGCACGCCATCGCTTTTACCTGTTATTTCTTATCCGAGGGGCACAGCAGCAATAAAACAAACCTCGTCTGGAATAGTTTTTCTTGGGAAAGTTGCCTCATCCGGCACCGCAATAGTTGCTCAAGTGGTTGCGTCCGGTTCCCCAGCGTTGGAAACTCTGACGTCCGGAGGCGCTGCAAAAGTATTTCAAATAAAAGCGTCCGGAACCCCCGACCTACAAGCGTTAACCTCAGAGGGCGTAGCAGGAATAACGCGAAAGGCGTCAGGCACCCCAGATTTACTCCCAATTACCGTCTCCGGCGCATCAAACGTATACCAAATAGGCGCATCAGGGACACCAAGCCTTACAGCACTCACCTCAACAGGTGTTGCGAAAGTTTTACAGGTTTCCGCGTCTGGTTCCCCAAGTTTACAAGCCGTATCCGTAGCGGGAATCGCAAAAAAGACCGTAGTCGTACGCACTAGAAGTAGTGGAGCGCAGTTCCCGCAGTTCACCGCTGAAGGCGTAGTGCATGTGCCCAGACACGACGTGTACGGCACACCGAGCATGCCTTCCATGACCATGACGGGCACCGTAGGGAAGACGGTTCACGTGTCCGGGTTTCCTAACTTCCCAAGCATGGAAACCACAACGGGCATTGTCTCAGTTGTTCAGGTGTTTACTCGCGTATACCCAGTCATTACACATCTAGGCGGCACCGAATGGCAATTTGATTGGTCACACAACATAGACCAAGTAGACACTACAATAGGAAATTCAGTAGTGTCAACAGACGCAAACGCCCCGTACCAAGGATGGGTAACCGGTGAACGTTTAGTTACAGGTTACTCTGATCTGCTGTCAAAAAGCACCACATTTCTAATAATGACGACTGGAACAAGTTACGATCCGCCCGTACTAGAAATACTAGACGCGGATGACATCGCAATAGGCAGAACCTCCTCCGGCCAAAAACTTCCCCCAACAGTCGCAATGCAGTGGGAACGCGTGGACGAGGCCAGCCAGTACAAAGTCGAACAGTACACTTCTGGATCCTGGAGCACAATCGCTACAATGATCAGTGGAGATTCAAGTTATTTCAGTGTTAATTCTCCAGTGTTGGAGGACGTTACGACACACCAGTTTAGAATTACCGCACTAGACGCAGGTGGAAATTCATCAATAGTGCGCCTAGCAAACGTATTCATGGTTAGATATCCCGCTACGCCCGTCGTAACAGGAACGTATTCCGCAGTTTCAGGTGACTTAACCATATTGGCAAGATCATGACCACTAGCTCAGACAGCCTAACATTAAATCTGACGGGTAAGATAAGTTCCATCACCGGTTTTACACAAGAGGGGAGCCTTGGCGGGGACGTGCTTCCAAAGTCCGTGCAGACGCATGAATTTGTAGCGAACACACTGGACACCTCTGGAATACACATTAGGCGCGTCGGACAACTAAATCCATATACAAGCAATGAAGTGGATGTTTCCGATCAACACAGCGTCTCGTTCGCGGATTCCACCGCCAGTGGTGGAGACCTGACCATGTCCTATTTTGTGTCGGGGGTTACTACTACTCCAGCCGCAGTCGCGTACAGCACGACTACACAGGCAGACTTGTTTTTACCTTCTGGAGATCCATCATACGGAATAACGGTCGGCTTTGACTATAGTACCGTGTTTCCCATTGGGCCGAGGGCACGGTTACAATATAAAAAAGTATTCAATAACGCGTTAGGAATGTCCAATGTGCCTAACGCTGACCGCGCATCCGGAAAAGACAATTACCGGGCAATCGCGCTGTATAACCAATCTGCAGCCGCAGTAACCAATGCGTATGTGTGGATTGGCACATTGAGCAACCAGGTAGTATCAACGACCACGCAGTTAGCGGGATCAGGTTCCGGAGCAATTGCAACGACGTACAGCTTGTCAAATTGGCCTGATTCTGGATGGGCGCACATAAAGTCATCCGCAGGAACCACCAAGGAAATTGTATATTATACGTCGCGTACTGACAATGCGCTTGTTATTCCTGCTGCGGGAAGGGCGCGGCTAGGAACCTCTGCAACCGCAGGAGCGGTCACAGACACCGTTGACGCTGTTCCTGGATTCCGATTTGCATACGAGACCACCGTCTCCGGAAGTATACAACAAATAGCGGATGAGAACACCGCACCCACAGGGCGAACATGGTTAAGTCCAATAACTGACGCAACTGGTGCAACCTCAAAAATAGCCAGTATCGCCTCTGAAGGTTGGACTGGGCTGTGGATACATCGGGAAATTCCAGCGGGAGCTACAGTTTCCAGTGAGTCAGAAATAAAGTTACACGTAAAGTTTACGGATGGCGATTCAAATACGCATACGGGAGCACCGTCGGGACTGTATCGAATAGAAGACACTACAGTAGCCGGATACGAGCTTTATGTTGGTGAGGATGATGATCCTGATTTTACGGCAACACCTGACGCAACTGCAAGCGCATTGCCGATTACATATGCGCTGACTCCACCCGTTGCGGGAAACCTGTCCTATAACTGGGTTTGTCGATACCGCAATCAATATGGAAAACTTAGTCAAAACTATTACCAGCGCACAGTAACCATTGATTCTGCGGGCGATGAAGTAGTGGCTACGCTTGCGCCTCCGACAGACATCGTGCTTAGTGACGCTTATGGGGGCGAGGTGTTCGTAGAAGGAATTTACAATGGATCAGCGGACGACAACCTAGCCAATTTCTTCAGGATATATGTAACAACTGACGGCACCGCGCCTGACCCAACAACGGCATCCCCGGACTATTCAGTGGCGATGTCTCCTTATGGCGGGCCGGTAAAAACATTATCAACAAGGATTGGTCCGTATTCATATACAGATACAATCAAGGTATTGACCACTGCATATAAATCTACGACAACAATAGCGGAAAGTGTAAATACGACCGCCACTTCGTTTACCGTGGGCACCTATGAAGTTCCGCCAATTTCACAAGACCAAATATTGTTCGGCAGCAACTTTGGCGCTCCAGCCACGTTTACTACTGCAACATCCACGACTACGCATGACGCTGGCTTGAATGTGCGCACAGTGTTTTTGAATGGGAGCGCATCCTTCTATTCAAATACAACACTTATTTGGCGAGTACTGTATGATGGCACGGCGAACGGCACAATTTACATTCCGACTGCGTTGTACTTGGACGGACTTGCGGAAATTACGGGCACCGGCTCTTCTGACATTATCGAAGTCGTGGACGCGAACACAATCTACATCAATTTTGAAACTAACCGACTTGTGAAAATTGACCTTACGGCAGGTAAAATTAA
>Ga0233437_1004809_pt1 | contig 15470 bp, 5 predicted proteins | sample SI_122_August201_FD_182714 | JGI IMG/M metagenome (GOLD analysis project Ga0233437, IMG submission 182714) | Seawater microbial communities from Saanich Inlet, British Columbia, Canada - SI_122_August2016_200_MG | ecosystem: Environmental > Aquatic > Marine > Inlet | place: Canada: British... | reverse complement strand
TTTTCCCCTTTAAAACATCGTTATTTCTCATACTTGCAAATAAATCTAAGTAATTATTAGCAACGACATAATCACTTTGGCCAACATTTCCATTAATACTCGATAAAGATGAAAAACAGGTGAAAAAATCTAAAGGAATTTCTCTTGTACAATAATCGAGATTTTCAACTCCTTTTGCCTTTACCATTATAGTTTTTACAAAGTCATCCGGTTTTTTATTAATAAAAAGACCATCGCTTATAATCCCTGCACTATGAATGATCCCATTTATAGAACCAAATTTTTCTACAGATTTATCTATTATCCGTTGCACCTGATCAATATCGGTTATATCAGCAGAATAATACTCAATTTCTCCTAAATATTGTTCCTCAAAATGCTGTCTAAGACTCTGCTGACTTATTTTTGAGCGACCGACTAAAATTAATTTTGCAGAATATTTTTCCAATAAGAATTTAGAAATAACTTTACCGACTTCCCCTAATCCACCTGTTATCAGGTAAACTCCGTTTTTTCTAATACGCTGATTCTTGTCATCTAGCAATAACTCTTTTAGTTCATATTGATAAACAACATTGTTAGAAACAAAAAATCTTCCAAATTCATGATCTTTGGCAAATTTGCCAACACTTAAGCTAATAGGGAAAGCTCTAGACAATTCTTTCGAATCTATTTCAATCAAAGTTGATGTAGTCTTATTTTTTTCTATCGATAAAGTTCTAAACAATCCATGCAAACTGTGATGCATTTTATCAAGTTTAGATACATTGTTTTTTTTAGCAATGACAATAAAATGAATAGGAAGCTCTATATTTACAAGAGCTTTTGCCATGTAGAAATATCTATAAACTAGTTTTTCAGGTTCACATCTTTCTTCTTTCAAAGGAAAGATCACAATTTTCAATCCATCTAATTTTTTCTCCTTTCTTATCTTAGAGAAAAAATTATCCCATTGTTCTTCTTTATCATAATTTAAAGCTACTCTCTTCTTATCGAAGGCAAGATCAGACCCTTCAAAAACAAAATATATTTGCTGATTTTTTTCAACTCGATCAACATCTTCATTTAAAGCATTAACATATATTGTTAGAATTTTATCGTCATATTCATTACTAGTATTTTCACTGATTTCAAAAATTCTATTATAAGTTGGAGATAGAAATAATCCCTTATTATCTAGATAAGCTTTTTTCGGCTCTATTTTAGCAGATTCATTAACATTAGCAAAGTCAAGCCAATACTTATTTGACTCAAAAGGATAAAATGGCAAACTTGTTATACTTTTTATTGAAAAGAACTGAGAAAAATTGACATTTTCACCACTGAGATATCTTTTATATGCAATTGTCAACTCATCAATTATGGACTCATCTATAAGATTATCTGCTTTATAATTTCCCTTTTTCTCAATCAAAGCTTTAATAAAATCTTCTTTATCCGAAACAATGAAGCAACAGCGATAACTAAAATGTTCCCTAGTACAAGCTAGGGTATAAGCTAATGAATACAATCTTTCATCAGGAAAATTTTGTAAAAATTGCAATAGATCATCGATGCGTTTTTCTAAAGAATTTAATGACTTTGCAGATATTGGAATTATATATCTTTCTTGCTCAATATTATCTCTTTGTGAATGAGAATGAAACTCCTCTAAAATAACATGTGCGTTTGATCCTCCAGCACCAAAAGAACTTACCCCTGCATACCTTTTGTTAACCGTATCCCATGGAAGCAAATCTTTTGCTATTTTAAATTTGCTACCTACAATCCCAAGATCAGGATTTTCTATTTGGGAAAATAAACTTGGAAAAATTTTCTTATTCTTGAACTGTAATAAAATTTTAATCAAGCCAGCAAGACCTGCTGCAGATTCTAGATGACCTATATTGCTTTTAATAGAACCTACCCAACATGTCAAATTTTCGGAAAAAGTTGAAAGATGCCCATCTTTCAGCCCGGCTATTTCAATTGGATCACCTAAACGCGTTCCTGTGCCATGAGCTTCAATATAAGATATTTTTTCAGATGGAACTTCAGCTTTTTTCAAGGCCTGTTTTATGACCATAGCCTGAGATTTTGACGAAGGAACATTATATCCTGAAGATTTACCTACTGAATTTATACTGCAACCTCTAATAACCCCATAAATACGGTCATTATCTTTTATAGCATCACTGAGCTTCTTGACAACAATAGCAACAACTCCTTCACCAGGAATATATCCATCAGCATCAACACCAAAGCTTTGACATTTTCCACTAGGGCTAAGAAAGCCTGCTTTCGATAAAATATTATATTTCTCAGGATGAGGCATAATATTTACCCCGCCAACAATTGCTTTTGAACATTCATTGTTATTTATACTTTGGATTGCTAGATGCAATGCAGTTAACGACCCAGAACACATGCTGTCTAAACAAAAGCTTGGGCCATTAAAATCAAAATGATAAGAAACTCTGTTTGCTATTGAAGAAAACGAACTATTAATGCTTGGTAATTTATCATTGTCCAGATTTTGATAATGATTGAACATTGCTGCGACAAATACTCCAACATCATGTCTGGAATTAGAAAAATGCCCACTATCTTCAAGAACATGATAGGCCATTTGTAAAAACCTTCTTTCCTGAGGATCTATTTTTATTGATTCAGATGGAGAAATATTAAAAAAAACAGGATCAAATTCAGCTGCTTTATTTATAAAACCGCCATGCCTACAATATCCCTTGGTAGAACAATTAATATCCGACGAATAATACTTTTTCCAATCCCAACGGCTTGTCGGCACTTGCTTAACAGTACACTTTTTATCTATTAATATTTTTTCCAGTTCATCTATAGAGTCTGCACCAGGAAATTCTCCTGCTATTCCAATAATTGCAATGTGTTGATCATTTTTACTATAATTCTGATTATCTTCATCTAGTAAAGGTTCTTGTTTTTCATTAGTCGTTGCAGTATTAATAAGTTTATCATCATCTTCTTTTTTACTTATATTACCTGTATCATAAGGTTTTGTTATATTAGTCAATCCTATTAGGATTTCCTTATTTGTTGCAAAAGGAGATGACTCTAGCAAATATATAGATAGTTTGTTGACCGTTGAATAATCAAAAAGTACAGACTTGTTTAGCTTATACTCTGGAACATATTTTTGAATGAAGTTTTCAATAGAATATGCAATATTTATTATGCCTACAGAATCTATTCCCGAATCAATAAAGGATTGATTAGGATCTAGATTAGTGATCCCTGAAAACTTCTTAACATTATCATAAAGCCATTTTTCTATTATTAGATATGAATCATCACTTTTCATTTTCTCTTTTTGAAAAGATTCTTCTTTTAAATTATTTTCATGATATGAAATTTCATCTTTACCAAACAATTCGATCTTACCTGCAAATATAGCATACTGCTTTTCTACATTAGAAAGAGCTATAGACAGCCCTTCAAAAGCATCATCTACTTTCAGCGGAATAAGATCCGAAGATAATGGATTAATTTGCATTCCTTCTGATTCCCATGCTCCCCAGTTAATTGAAACCCATTTACTACGTCTATTTTTTCTCATATGCATACAAAAATCATCTATAAAAGCATTTGCAGAAGCATAAACTGACTGACCTATATTCCCAATAATTGCAGAAAGGGAGGAAAAGAAACAAACCAAACCCAAATCGATTTTTTGTGATACTTTTTCTAAATTAAGAGCACCTTGTATTTTGGGCTTTAATACATTATCAACAGTAGAAATATCAAAATTTCTTAATAATCTATCGTTAATATTACCTGCTAGATGAAATACCCCATCAATACGGTCATAATAATCATTTACGTAAATTAGAGTTTCTTCCAAAGCTTTGTAATTAGAAATATCAAGCCTAAAATATGATGCCACTCCTAACTTTTTGAGTTTTTCAACCTGAAACTGATCAAGGTTACTTCTAGCAGCAATAATTACTTTAGCATTATATTCATCTACAAGATACTTAGATAATAACTGACCTATTCCTCCATTTCCTCCAAGCAGGACATAAACACCATTAGATTGAAAAAAAGGCATTCCTTTCAAGGAAGAATCGAAGCTATCTACTAGCAATGGTTTTTGTACTTTAAGTACACCATTTGAGAAAATAAATCGTAATCCTTTTTTGGAATTAAAACATTGATTTTTGAAAGTAAGAATTTCCTTAAAAGAATAAACTTTATCAATTTTCAAAGAGCAAGATTTAATCTGACTAGCCTCATATACAGCACTAAAGGCTACTCCTTCAAATAAAGAAATACAAGAACTCGTCAAATGCCCTATTCCTATTATTTCTATATCTTTTTTCAGATCAATTAACTTCTTAAACATAAGTCCAAAAAAAGATATATATGAACTTGCTACAGAATAATTAAAACCATTATCAATGGTTAAATCAAACCCTAGCATGCTAACAATCAATATTGAGCTATCATGAATAGTTTCTTGCTCTATTTCATTGATTAATCTTTCTAAAGAAAATAATGGATTCTCAAAATCTGTTTTGATCAATTTCACAGAAAAGTCTGATTCATAACAAGTCTTAGCAAAATCATTACTTCTTGAATCGACGAGCAGTAATACTTTTCTGTTATTTAAAGCTAGCTCACTAGTTATCTTCAAGTTCAAATAACTATCTTCAACATATGACATATCAAATAAATTCATAACAGATCCTATTTACTAGTATAGATTAGCTTATATATCTACCATCTAAAAACTTCATTGCCAAACCGTGATATTCAGCTACTTCTGAATTCCTTATCATCTCGAAAAAAAACATTTCTTGAGATATCACATCAAAATTCAACCGATTAAATCGTTGCAGTGCCAAATTATAATCCACAACATTTCTTGTAGATGTTGAATCTCCTAACAAATAGACTTTTTTACCTAAAGAACGCAAACCTAATGCTGACTGAAAAAGGCAAACATGAGTCTCTGCTCCAGCAAAAACAAATTGTTCAGCTTCAATATCAAGCAACTGTTTTTTGATATTCTCTTGTAAAGTACAGTCAAAAAAATCTTTTTGAATGATTTTTGCATTTGGTGATACATTTACAAGGAGTTGAGATAGCTGACCTAATTTTTTATGTTCTAGAATAATCAAAGGCAAGTTTAACTCAGTTGAAAGATCTGCCAACCATATACAATTATTCAGCAACAAAACGCTATTTTCTAAAAGAGGAATCATCTCTAATTGCATATTAAAGATCACCACACACGTTTTTTTTCTATCCAGCAACATTTCAACTCCTTAAATACCCATTACAAATTTAACAACATTAAATTGCTCTAATGCTTTTTTATTATCCTTATAGATATATTCAACACCTAATCTATCAGCAAGAACAAAAGCCGAAACCATAGCTCCTTCATGGCCTGTAATACTAGTATCTGTTCCACAAAACCACAAATTATCAACACCCTGTATTTCTCGAATACGAGACCGAAATAAAGAATCTCTAGGTCTAAGCATTTGCAATTTCCAACTTTTTTTATCGAATATCTTGTTCTCATCAATTTTTTTTATTGAGTCGAATGTCACCATTAAAGGTTTTTTAATATGCCTGTAAGGATAAAGATGATTATTAATTCTGCTAAGAGAACCATACTCTTGTGTCTTACCGTGATAAAAAGAGAAATATTCTTGAGCTGTCGCATTCTGATCTACATCAGAATCAAAATGTCCGACACTATTTATTGGAGTATAACCAAAGTTACTTAAAATTTCTTTATGAAGATGAGATGGATCTTCGATACATTCTAAAGCTATATCAGCATGAGTTGCAAATACAACTTCATCAACCTCATGACTATCACCACTTTTTAATACAATTTCTATTTTATTATTAGTTTTTTTTCTTACTTTATAAACGGCGGAATTCAAATAAGTATAATCTTTAATAACATCATACATTTTTTCTATATATGAGATCATTCCTCCTACTGTTTTTCTCCAATAACCGGGAGATACAAATGACAACAAGTTCATGTCGAATGACAAGGCTGTATAAAACAAACTATAGTCTAAAGATGGAGCTCGAGGTCCATAATACGAAGTCAAAAGGGGTGTCAAAGCTTTTAAAGCAAACTTCTCTGAATAATTATTTGCACTTAGAAAATCCCTAATAGTTGTTTTTATATATTCAGGACCAATATTAGCTGCAACAGAAGTCATATCTTCATGAAACCGGTTTAATTCTATCCACAATTCTTTCTTTAACTCTCCATTTAAAGTAGAATTACTCCACCTACTCACTTTATCATTTTCGTTACAAAACGAAACGCTCATAGAAAGTGGAGCCGCAAAAGTCTTTATTCCAAAATTATTTAAAACAGCAAAAATGTTTGGACATAATTTTTCATTTATATGATCTACACCCATATCAATAGGAATCTCTTCTTCATCGACATTTAGTCTATGTGTATAGATATGCCCTCCTAACTTGCTTGAATTTTCAAAAAGTTTTACATTATGATCTTTTGAAAGTAGCCATGCAAGAGTAGTTCCTGCACATCCCCCTCCAATTATTCCTATCTTTTTTTTCTTTAAACATTCCATGTCAATCACTATAAAATATAATTATTTAAACTTGTTAGAACACTACCTGGTCCTAATTCTACAAATGTTACATTTGAATACTTTTTATATAAGGATAAAACTGTTTGATACCATCTTACTGGCCTTACAAGTTGATAGCTCAACTCTTCGATCATAAATTTAGAAGAAATTTCTTCACCATTTGTTGTAGATATCACTTTTAAGTTCGGTTCGTTAAACTCAACATTAGTCAAATAATTTGCAAACTGAATTCTTGCAGGTTCCATTAATTTTGAATGAAAAGCTCCGCTAACATTCAATCTTATATAACGCATCCCTTGGCTCTCTATAAATGTTTGCACATTAACAATGCTTTCCACCGGTCCACTAATAACAACCTGTTTAGGTCCATTATAATTTGCTATGTCTATATCAAAAAATTCATTGGAAATAAGCAAAGAATAAAGATCTCTAACCCCTTCTCCTATAATTGCAGCCATCCCGCCTTCTGATGCCTTCTGCATCAAAGAAGCTCTTGTTTTTACAATTTCCAGTCCCTGTTCAAAAGTAAAAATACCTGCAGCAAAAAGTGATGAGAAAAGTCCAAGACTATGACCAATACAAATATCTATATTAGAGCTTGATTTAGCATTACTTTGATAATCTATAAATGTTAAACAAGATAAGACAAAAATTGCCGGCTGTGCATAAAAAGTTTGATTTAAAGATTCCAAACCAAAAGAAGAACAGCCTTCACACACATCTAAAATAGAATATCCTAATATTTCAGAAGCAAGATCAGTATATTCAGAATATTTTCTAAACAACTTATCGCCCATTCCAATATATTGAGACCCCTGTCCCGGAAACATTGCTATTTCCATTAATTAATCCTCATAAAATGTTTTTTGCAATATAACTAATCTACCTAACTAAAAATGAAGAGCCTGAACGTTCCCCTTTACTATAAATTTTTCATTAATGATATTCTCCACAACAGAGTGACTTTTAGTAAAAATCACCGACTGTAATCCGATGAATTTTGCAATAACATCATTTTTTGAATTAGTATAATAAAAATCACATGTAATTACATAATCTGTTGATTTTTTATTATCTAGAATGCAGTAACAATAAACAGCTTCATTACGATCAAAACTAGAAACAAAACATTCCTCCAAAACAAATGGAACAAAACTAGTATTATTTGATAATAATTGTCGATCCTCAAAAAGTAATATAGCTAGTTGTAAACCGCCATCCAACAAAGCCGGTGAAACAGAGTACCCCCAGTCTTTTGTATTCCCTAAAAACCCTTTAATACACTGAGATCGAGCTTGCAAACCTTTATTGTTAATATTGTTTTTATTAGACATTTTAACCCATTGCAAAGTTTGCATACTTGAACCATATAAATATCCTCGCTGCCTAAAAGTCTCATAAATTTCATTTTTCTGTATAAAAACATAGTCAAGAAAAGGCATATAAAATTTTTCTAATAACTCTACATTATTACTAATCATCAAGTTACCCTGACATAACACATTCTTTGAATCTTTAGTTGTGAACTGAAAATGTTTATCTAAACCATTAGCTTTACCACTTTGTTCATCAAGCACATTTATTTTTAGATCATCAAATGAAAGTATTGGCATTAGCCATTTTAGATCTTTAATGTTTACAATTAACCTTTTCGCAAATTCTTTATATAGCTTAGAAATAACCCAAGAGGCTGGTGCCATTTGATTTTTACTAATATTGTGATCTTTAATTATTTCACTTTCATCCGGACTTGGAGATTCAACACTATCAATTTTCATAAAGTTCTTTACAAACTGATATTTGGGTAAGTCAAGAATATTTTTTTTAGGATACAGTTTGTCCCATGGTATATTGCCTTCCTGAAGATACTTACCTATTACCTCTGAGGCTTTATAATTTCGTATAAAAAGATTTTCAGTATCAATATCAGACAACATTCCTTGTTGATTAACTACTGTTTCTTTATTATGATAGTCAGTCAAATCTAAACTAATAAGTTTCAAAAGTTCATTTTGACTCTTTACCACAAAAATTCGACGACATGTAAAATGATCCCGTGCACAGTTCAAGGTATATGCTAGCCCATACATATCAACATAATTTTTAGTCAACCAATTATACAAAGCATTTAACTGCATCTGCAGCCCAAATGAATTTCGGTGAGATATCGTAATAAAATAATAATCATCTTCAATAGAAAAGTTTGCTTCAATAGATTTTTGATAATCTTTTATAACAACATTTGCATTTGATCCACCTGCTCCAAAAGAACTAACACAAGCAATTTTATCTTTTTTTAAGTTCCATTGACAAACCTTCTTACTAATATAAAAAGGCGTTTGCTCCAGATTCAAATGCTTATTTTCTTCTTCTGCATTTATAGAAGGGAAAATGATGTTCTTCTTCATTTGTAAAACTACTTTTATAAGACTACTCATCCCTGCGGCTGACTCTAAATGACCAATATTGGACTTAACCGACCCAATCGGGATTGTACCATTTTCAACATCTGCAAAAGCCATGGACAAACCACGAACCTCTATAGGATCTCCTAACTCAGTACCAGTTCCATGAGCCTCTACATAACTTACTTCTGATGGTTTTATGTTGGCTCTTAAAAAAGTTCTTTTTATTAAATCTCCCTGTGCTTTAGCATTTGGAGCTGTATAACCGTTGGCTCTACCTCCGGAGTTTAAGGAACTCCCTATAATAACAGCATATATCCTGTCATCATCTTTAACAGCATTTTTATAAGGTTTTAAAAATATTTGACCAACACCTTCACCATCCACAAATCCATCAGCTCCTTTACCAAAAGGACAAGATCTTCCTGATTTCGACAACATGTACATTCCACATAACAATTCATACTGTCTTGGATGTAAAATCAAATTAATTCCACCAACTATAGCTTGATCACAATCACCTGTTTTTAATGCCTGACACGCCAAATGTAATGCTGATAGAGATGATGAACAAGCAGAATCGATTGCCATACTCGGTCCATGAAAATCAAAAAAATAAGAAACTCTATTAGATATAGACCACTTTAATGCAGTTGGAATCGGATCAGTGTTGTTTTTTCTAGTATGCCAATGATATGTAGAATTCATCACTCCTACATAAACTCCTGTATTAGATCCTTTCAAGTCAGTAAGTTTATAACCAGCATCTTGAATCAAATGAAAAGCATTTTGTAAAAAAAGTCGTTCCTGAGGATCCATTTTTTTAGATTCATTAGGTGAAATATTAAAAAAATCATTATCGAAAGAATAAACATCTTTAATAAAAGAACCGACCTCAGTATAGCTTCCTCCATTAAAGGGAAACTCTTTTTTTATAAAATCTTTTTTATCCCATCTGGACGTAGGTATTACTGAAGAGCAATCTTTTCCAAGAATTAAGTTCTCTGCATATTCACTCAATGATTCTGCTTGAGGAAATTGACCAGTCATACCAATAATTGCAATATCATCTTTTAAAAAAGAATGAATAGTTCTCTTATTTCTTTGCTCATCAGTATTTCCAAGATTAATTATTGAAGGTTGCTGAACATCATCCTGTATACTGTTAGAATTAGTTATATTGAAATTTTTATGTAAATAACCCACTAGTTCATTTACTGTTGGGTGCTCAAATAAAAGGGTTGCTGGCAAATATCCATATTTATCTTTTAAAGGTTTCATTAGTTCTAGAGAAATGATGGAATCTATTCCATATTCTTGAAAAGGTACATCATCTTCAATCTCATCAAAAGGTGTCATCATCACATCGGAAATAACTTTTTTAATGTACACCTTGATTATATTAAACTCAGACTCACTAATCAGATTTCTGTTTTCTTTTCTATGTTCTAATAAACTATTTTTACGTTCAGGTTTTACCTTACTTTGATAATAAATTTTGTTTTTCGAATGTTTTTCTGAAGGTGTTGAAACTATTATTTGCTGTTGGTCATTTCCATGAACTCCCATAGAAAACAAGTTTGACTTTCTCAACAATTCACGCCAATTTCCTCCCTCTACTAAGGGTGAGTTTTCTATTCTATAATTATCCTGATAAAGCCACCATCCATCTGTAAGTCCAAAAGTAACGGTCGCAAAATTTTGCAAAGATGTGATTTCATTTAAAACAAAAATCCCTTCATCATTCATAAGTTTATGAATATTATTAAGAGTTACTTTTAAATCAGAAGTCGCATGAATAACATTGGAAGCAATAACAATATCAAACTTTTCATCGATTAGTTTATTAGATGAAATATCCAGTATTTTGTAATTAATAAAATTGCAATCGGAAAACTTTTTCTGAGCTTTTTTCAAAAAAGCATAAGAAACATCTGAAAAAGTATAATTTACATCAAAATCTTTTATCAGAGGAATAACAAATCTGGTAGTTCCTCCAGTTCCAGCTCCTATCTCAAGAATATTAATTTTTTTTAACTTAGAAAAGATTTTAATATAATTTTTAACAATTTGAGCTACAATTTTATTATAATAGTCTGCTATAGGATTATTGCAATAAACGGCTTCCACTAAATCAAAAGAGCCATCTGGAAATAAAACCTCCGTAGGTTCCAAATTACCTGACAATACTTGATAATAATTTTTTAAACAATGCTTCAAAAGATTGACATGACCTGATATTTGAGGGAAACGCTCTACTAACTCTTTGGCCTCCAAACTTGTCTTAGAAGGTATTATACTCAAAGCATCTACCAGTCTTAAAAAACGTTGATAAACATTTTCTGGAATTTTCACTTCATTGATTTTTCTACATGTATATTTATCCAAAGCTTCTATGGCCAATTCATGTTCATGAATTTCTAAAGAAGATGAATCATAAGATGGCACTATTGAATAAAGATCATAACTATCCTTCATGTTATCACCTAACTGCTTTCCCACGTTATTGTTACTTGAATCTACTGTTTTATTTTGTTTTATTTCTAAACGCTTTAACGCATCAGGAGAAGCTTTAATCACCGTAATTTGATCTAACCCACTACACAAAAATTCTTCGATAATCAAAAGGCCTTCTGCTTCTTCAATAGATCCGATTCCCAGTTTTTCCATCCGTTCCCTATAACGATCTGAAGCTACCACTCCAATATTCCCCCAATATCCCCAATTGATAATCTTCGTATCTATCAGATATATTTCTGACAGCATACTCGCAAGAGCATCTTTGGCAACACAAGCAGCGGTATAATTCGCTTGTCCAGGATTAGCAATATATGATTGAATAGAAGAGAAAAAGAGAACAAAATCAATTTGTAAATATCTCAAAGAGGTTAAAGACTTTATTAAATTGATACTGCCATTTACTTTAGGACCTAAAACCTTAAACAATTTATCTTTTGACATGTTCGCAATTAAAGAGTCGTCAAGTAATATTGCCGAATGTATAATTCCATTGATATTTTCGTATTTGCTTAGTACTTTGTTGAGTTCGGTGAATTTTTCAATATTAGCCTTTTCATAAAACACTGAATTAGCGCCTAATCTTTCAAGCTGAGAAACAAGCTTCAAATTATTTTCAGATCTTCCTATCAAAATCAAATTTGCATTATATTTCAAAGCCAAATACTTTGCTAACATACCTCCAAGACCACCATTAGCACCAATAATCATATAAGTACCTTGATAGCGAAATCTTGTTTTCATATCTAACAAGCTTGGATCCAGTATGGTGGATTCCATTTGAGGAACCCAATAATTTTCTTCAGAAATAACAATAGGCAATCCTATTGAAGCAAAAAACTCTCCATATAACACAGCTGAAATATTAGAATAATTGAGTTTATCCAATACAAATGAACGAACAGTACAATCTAATTCTCTTGCTAAAGTTTGATTAAGGCCCACAAAAACGCCATCTACAGGATGAGTAGGAGCTCCATAAACTGGACAAACAATAGATTTTATTGTGACAATGTCAAAAGTTATTTTACCAGAGTTTTGAACAGTTAAATGCTTAATCAGTTCCAGAAAATTACCTATATCACCTCTATTGATTTCTGAAAACCAATCTGTTTGTATCATAAAAATAAGACGAGAAATTTTCTTTGATTCAACTTCAGATAAAATATCTTTACAATTACCTTGTCCTAAAAAAAAGACATTAGTTGGCTGACAAAAAGAGGTTATTATTTTGGCAAAAGAAGAACAGTTTTCGAAGAATATCCAGGCAACATCATTAGAAGAAATGTCATCATTCTTCTTTATTTGAGAAGACTTCCACTTAGATGCAAAAACCAACTCCTTGGTATTATATCTTTGAGTCATACATTTATTTCCAATTAATGAAAACACATTTGTTTAATAGAAATTTGCAGTTAAAATAAAAAACTATTCTTAAACGATCGAACTAGATTATACTGCTTAGTCATTTTAATCAATGTTTGTAATTATCATTAATAAAGTTAACTGATTTATGAAAAACTACTTTTATTATATTAACTTATGGAACACCTAAATATTTTTAAATCTATTCAAAATCCAGATCTACCTATAAACACTTCTGGTTATCATTCAGTATACTTCAATTACAATGATTTTGATTACCACAACTATTCTTCGATAAAAAATTATCATATCATAAAAAATTTCAATCAATTCGTCCCTAAACGTAAAATCGAATTTTTAGCAGGAAGATATTGTGCTCACAAAGCCATTGAAATGATTAGTTTTAGTTTTGATGATATCATTAATATTAAAGATGACCGCTCCCCGAAATGGCCCGAAGGTCTAGTCGGTTCAATTACGCATACAAAGAACTTTGCTTCAGCAGCAGTCGCTCACAGTTCAAAATTAACAAGTATCGGAATCGACTCTGAAGTTGTTATGCAACTACCCCAGGCAATTAAATTGCATGACTCAATATTGACTGACAATGAATTACATAAGTTTAAAGACTGTTTTACGCTGGATATACTAAGTACAGTTTTTTTCTCTGCAAAAGAAAGTGTTTTTAAATGTCTATATCCATTAACGTACAGCCTTTTTGGATTTCAAGATGTTGAAATTTTTTATTTTTGTCCTTTAGAAGGTATTTTTAAATTCAAGCTACTTGCTAATATAGATGATTTATTTACAAAAAATTATGAAGGAAGCGGCAATGTCACCATTGACAAAACCCATGTGCATACCGCTGTTCAATTAATATAGCTGTTAAATTTAATAATAGGTTTAAATATGAACAAAACTATACCAGCTACTCTAGAAGAAACAATAATTTGGGATAGATACAAAAAAAAACCTAAAGATCCTAGTCTTGTTCTATCATACACCTTTAAAATTATTGGAAAACTTGACATCGAAAAACTAAAAAGTTCTATTGAGAAAACTTTAAGATATTCTGCTGAAAAATTATTATATACTTTTTTTGAAAAAAATAACGTCCTATACAAACAAAAAGTAGAAGCATTTAAACCTTACCTTCATATTTTAAATCAAAATTCACTGGTAAATACAGAGACATTCACCTATCAGATATCAATAGATGAAGGAAAATTATTTTATTTTGCTATAAAATCTTTTAATGAGCACCGTCACACATTATACTTAACTTTTTCACATATAGCTTTTGACGGTCTATCATATGCTCCATTTATTAAACAGTTAGCTACTTTCTATAATAATGTTAATGATATAGATAACTATTTACAAAATACAAATATTAATACGTACGAAAATACAATACAAAAAGAAGACGTTTTGTTCTGGAAAAAGAAATTAAAAGAGGTTCCTTTAGGACAAAACCTATCTTTTCAAATACAATCAAAAGATGTAAATTCGTCAAATTGTTTTTTTATAAATAAATTTGAAATTTGCGATAAAGAATTATTATCTTTTAACAAATTTTGCAAAGACAATAAAGCTACTCCATTTCAAACCATATTACTAATATATGGAATACTTTTGATAAATTATCATAATTGTGAAGAGAATGATCGTATTACAATATCTTATTCTGTAAGCAAAAGAAACAACAAAAATGATGTCGGTTGTTATTTAAATGTTCTTCCTTTTTTTTTCCCTAAGAACTCAGCTTGGAGCATAAAAGATTATTTAGAATATATTAAAGCAGAGAGAAAAGAAGCGAAAAAATACCAAAAATTTCCATTAAAAGAATTAATCAAACTCTCTGATCAAAATGTTAATAGCTTAACTCTGCCGTTTAATTTAATATTAAATGAATCAGAAGGACTTCTTCCTCAAGAAGAATTGAATCTAAAAGATTGCTCCATTAAATTAGAAAAAGGCCCCAATCTTACAGGTCCTTACGATCTTGGATTAAATTACAGCATTTCTTCTGAAAGGTTAATTATCGCCATATCCGCTCCATCAAATAAAATGACTGAAAATGGACTGAATGAATTCGCAAGATTATTCAAATCCTCATTTAATTTTTGCCTATCAAATATAGATAAAAAAATTAGTGATTTTAATCTAAGTGAAAAACTTTATCCAATTATGGAAGGAGATAACTTTCATATTGATAAAAACGACTTAATTATTAATCATTTTTTAAAAAACATGTCAATAAATTCTGAGAAACCTGCAATTATTTCTAACAATGGTATCTTCAGTTATGAAAAAATAAATTCTATTCGTTTAAACATTTGTCAAGCAATTATTGAGAAATTCGGAAACCTCAAAGATTGTCCAGGCATTGGTATTTACATAGAAAGAACAGAATTGTTACCTTCTGTTATTCTAGCATTGCTTACACTAGAAATACCATTTGTGCCATTAGATGGATCTCTTCCAAAAGAAAGACTCTTGTACATAATAAAGACATCTAAGATAGAGATTGTTCTTGTAGACGATAATTTCAATCACTCTATCTTTG
>Ga0233437_1004807_pt1 | contig 15482 bp, 12 predicted proteins | sample SI_122_August201_FD_182714 | JGI IMG/M metagenome (GOLD analysis project Ga0233437, IMG submission 182714) | Seawater microbial communities from Saanich Inlet, British Columbia, Canada - SI_122_August2016_200_MG | ecosystem: Environmental > Aquatic > Marine > Inlet | place: Canada: British... | reverse complement strand
TAGTGGCTGTCTTCTGCAGCCACTTTCGCCACGCCAGCCACTAGCTCTTCATACAACGGGCTTCCGGCTACTACGCCGGGAACGAAGATGCCGATGTTGTATGCGGCTACTGCAATCACCATCGTTGCAACGAGAGACATTGCCAACAATACACTCGCCAAAACTTTTCCACTTCGCCTCATAACGCCTCCTTAAGGGTGTGCTAATTCACAGTGATCTTTTACGCTCTCCGAAATCCTAGTAATACACCTGTTCAAGGGCGTCGAAGCGGCAAACACTGACGCAAAGGCCGCATCCGATACACGTTTGGGCATTGATCACCGCTGTGTTTTCGTTCGCAACCGTAATCGCTTCGTAGGCGCACACTCGTTCGCACGCACCGCACCTCGTACATTTTTCAGTTTGAACCTTCGGCACAATCGGTTCTGTAACAGCAACCTTGCCTTCGGTTCTTCGCTGTTCGATTCTTTGAATCGTCAAACCACGGACGTCCTCGAGGCTTGAAATGCCTAGCTCGTCCATCCGTTGTTCCAGGTTCTCAATGAGCTGTCTATACTCACCCAATCCTTTCATGTGCCCGGCCGTGCAAACGCCAACGAGCGTTGCACCGGCCATCACATATTGAAGAATATCATCTGCTGTAGTGACACCGCCAATTCCAATAACTGGCAAGCCGGACATCATGGCTACGTCCAGAGTCATCCGAAGAGTGATCGGCATGATGGCGGCTCCGGTCAATCCTCCAACGCCTCTTGGACCACCCAAGGCGGGTTGTCCGGTTCTCGTATCTATGGAGAGGGCGGGTCCGAGAGCGTCAGAACAGGAGATTCCGTCAGCTCCAGACTCCTTTACACCGATGGCCCACTCTTTGGTGAGATGGGCGTAGGTTCCTGATAGCTTGACCACAACGGGAACATCTACTGCTTCTTTAATCAGCTTGACCGATGCCTTCATCGGCTCTACATCTGCTAGGCTGGGTTCGGGAAAATCCATCCCTGGATACATCGCCATGAGAATTTCACCCATGTGAGGGCAATGCGTGGGCACCATGATCATATCGGCGCCGGCCTTCACGGCAGACTCGGCAAGAGAAGCTGCTTCTTCTGGCGTGAAACCGGCCACATTCGCGATGACTTTCTGCGGCCCCTCTTTCGCTCGTTTAATCCCCTCTGTGAACCAATACTCGCTTGACTTGTCCGACCCAAATACGGAATTCACCATGCCAGTACGAATCGCTGAGAAACATGGGAGAACATCGGGTGCCGGTTGGGAGACGATGGTCTTCGTGCAAGTCCCTCCGATTCCCTCCTTGCCGACGGCAGCCATAATATCGCCGTCCCTGCCGTGAACCCCGGCTGGAACAATGATTGGGTTGGCGAATTCCAGACCACAGAATGTGGTATTCAGTTTTCCCGTATCTTTTGCGGTTTTGCTCCCGTTCGTTTCCATTCCCACAGTCTCCTTCGTGCGCCGTCGCGCACCCTCTGCCTACAAGTTCACGAAATCCGCTTAGACCTCGATCCCGTTTCGCTTCCAGAGTGCGGCTGCTTGCTCCACGCAAGCTTTGCGCACTATCGATTCATCGACACGTGTAGATGTGCCTTCATCCACGACGATTTCGCCATCCACAATGACCGTCTCAACATCGCTCCCTCTGAATGTCATGGTGAAGAAGGGAATAACCGTTGATGGGGCAACCGGCATTGGCGAATCGGGGCGAATCAGAATGATGTCTGCCTTCTTTCCCACGTCCAAGCTGCCGATTTCCTTCTCCATCCCCAGAGCTGCGGCCGCATTTCCAAGGGCCAAGTCAAGCGCCTGAAAAGGAGGAAGCAATGCTGGATTCGCCCAGTGAGCTTTGTGAATAAGATAGGCGTACCGGATGTATTCCGCGGTATCGAGTGTGAAGAAGCAATCGTGGCCAAGGGTTATGTTCATTCCCTTCTCCATCATCTCGGGGACACGTGCGACGCCGTTTCCACCGAGGGAATTTGTCATCGGAGTGTGTGCAACGTTAACCTTGTTGCGTGCCAGAATGTCGATATCTGCATCGTTTAAGTCGATGCAATGCGCAGCTACGACATCAGGGCCTAGTAGCCCGGCTTCTTCCAGGACTTCCGGCGCTGATTTTCCGTACTTCTCGACCAAGAAGGCCCTTGGAATCTCTGCGATGTGAATCTGTATCCCGCACTCGTGCTGATCGGCGATCTCCCTCGCTCGCGCCAGAGTGGCCGGCGAGTTCGTATAGGCTGTGTGAACGCCCAATCTTCCCTGAATTCGCCCGTTTCGATTGTCAGAAGAGCTCAGCGATTCCAGAAGCCGAATATTTTCTTCGAACCCTTTCTCTGCATACGACGGATCCAATCGTTGGTCAATGGGAACTCCGGGAACACGCTCAGTTACCTCGTACCCGATCTGCGCACGAATGCCGGTCTCTGTAATTGCTCGTACAGAGGCATCCAGTGGTCCGGGCAGCGCATTAGGAGCTTCCACCAAGTCACACACAGTCGTGGTGCCGCTTTTCAGCATCTTCAGGGAAGCATACTGTGTGGCAGCCAGGATGCCGTCTGCAGTGGTGATATCTTCCAGCCACTCCCAGCCCATCTTCTGCAGCATGTCCCAGAAACTTCGCAGTTGAGACACGTCTACGGGTTGGTTGTGTCCCAACACATAAGGCATGTGGGTGTGGGTGATGATGAATCCAGGCATCGCAATCCGCCCGGCTCCATCGACGACCTTTACTGCATCGGAGTATTTCGCTTCCAGTTCTGCCGAGGGTCCGATCTCAAGTATGCGCCCTCCCTGTACGGCGATTGCTCCAGGAGAGTACATTTTCCCGCTAATGACGTTCGGGTGGCAGGTTACCACCAGGGCATTTTTGATGAGTAGATCAACCATGATTCCCCCGTTGCACTGCATCAAGTATGTTCTCACGTGTAATCGGTAGTTTTGTGAATCTGAAACCGACGGCATCGGAAATTGCATTGGCAAACACTGCCCCCGCAGCTGCGACCGGAGGCTCTCCGACTCCCTTTGCTCCAAACGGACCCGTCGGATTGTGGTCTTCCACTGCGATGCTGACTGTTGGGATCCTGTCCTTAATAGAGGGCAGTGCGTAGTCGGCGAAGTTTGCATTCTGGATGATCCCGTCGACGTACTTGATTCGTTCCATGTGTGCGAATCCATACCCAATGAGGGATGCGCCTTCGATTTGTCCCTCTAGACCGAGAGGATTGATCACTTTGCCCACATCGTGCGAAGCAAAGTGATTCAGGACCTCCACTTTGCCGGTAATCTTGTCCACTCGCACGTCCATCCGGTGTGTTCCGTAGTTGTAGGCAATGTAGATGGTCCCTTGGTGCGTATCGTGATCGTAGTTTGCTTCCGGGGCTTTGGAGAAGGCGAGATTCATCAGCGGGAATCCCGTCCAGTACGCCGCAGTAGCCACATCAGATATCGGAATTCGTGCAGAGTCGTCAGCCTTGAGTATGGCGAAGCCATCACGCAGTTCGATGTTCTCACCGTCCGTCTGCATCATTAGTCCGGCCATCGAAAGCAGGGAGTTCTTTACCTCTCCAGCCGCCTTCTGCACTGCCATTCCGCCGACAGTCGTGCTCCGGGAGGCTACTGTCGGGCCGGAGTCATGGACAGTATCGGTGTCTACGAGACGGACGCTGACACGGTCTATTTCTATGCCAAGAATCTCTGCAACGATCTGCGCCCATACCGTGCGTGAGCCCTGACCTAATTCGGTAAGCCCGATTCCCACGAGGACTGAGCCATCTTGGCTCATCTGCACAGAAGCGCCCGTGATATCTATCCCTTCGGCTCCGTTCGAGATCCCCTGAGCTACACAGGCGTAGCCTGTGCCATAGAGGTATCGATCAGACGAGTCCTCTCGTTTACCGAGCGCAGGCTGCGCGGCGATCTCTTCAATCGTTTCCTGCAACCCGACGGACTCTTGATAGACCTGGCCAGAGGCATTGGCGTCGCCGGCCTTCAGGCCGTTGATACGGCGGATCTCCAATCGGTCCATTCCCAACTTGTCTGCGAGTTCATCGATCTGAGATTCAGACGCGAAGGTAACCTGAGGTACTCCAAATCCGCGGAAGGCACCACAATAGGTCTTGTTTGTGTAGACCGTAGAGCTCTCGACCTGGATATTCTCAATGTGATACGGTCCCGCCGAGTGAATCAGCGTCTTCATGGTGACGAAGGGGCTTTCGGATGCGTAAGCTCCGCCGTCGAGGACTACGGTAATCTCTCTGGCAACGATTCTCCCGTTCTTCATCGCACCCGTCTTAAGGGTCACATGGGCTGCATGGCGAAGATTGGAACCGATAATCGATTCCTTCCGTTCGTGGGCAATCATCACGGGTCGATTGAGTCGTTGCGCTGCGATACAGGCTAGGGCGCCGATCTCGGTTGCTACGTCGTCCTTTCCGCCAAACGAGCCTCCTGTGACAGCCTGCACGATCCTGACACTTGAAGCAGGAACATTCAGGTTTGCTGCGATATGTCCACGAAGGTGAAATGGTGATTGACAGGATGCGTAGAGCGTGATCCTTCTACCGGGGACAGCACATACAGTCTCGGGCTCCAAGTATGCGTGTTCCTGAAACGAGGTCTCGTAGGTGCCTTCCACGATGACGTCGGCTACCTCGAATGCGGGTTTTACTTCGCCCTTGATCAGCTTATGGGCGCAAGTGATGTTCCCGCGCTCATGGATCTTCCTTGCATCGGGTGCAAGCGCATCCTCAACGGTCAGGATTGGAACGTAGGCGTCAATTGAGACGGATACCAAGCTGGCGGCCTGGCGAGCAATCTCCGCGGTTTCGGCGATGATGAGTACGACAGATTCGCCTGCGTACCGGATTTCATCCGCAGCCAGTAGCGGCTGATCAAATGGAGGAAGGACTCCGATCAGGTTTGGACCAGGGATGTCCTTCGCAAGCAACACGTCGATGACTCCTGACATTTCCCGCGCAGCCTCGACATCGATACCCGTGATTCGCCCGGCAGGTACACCGGCACGCTTCACGGCGCCGTACACCATTCCAGGAAACTTGTAATCTCCAGCGAACTTCGCGCGACCGGTAACCAATTCGAGCCCGTCGACCTTTCTTATCCTCTTGCCGATGACCTTCATGTTACTTCTCCACTGTGATTACTTCCGTGCGTTAACCGCCTACTAGCCTCGAGAACTCCTTCGACAATTTTCCCGTAGCCCGTACAGCGGCACAGATTCCCAGACAAGGCCTCTTCGATCTCTCCTACTTCCGGTGTGGCGTTTTCATCCAACAGCGCTTTGGTGGTGAGGACCATACCCGGTGTACAAAACCCGCACTGTACAGCACCCTTGTCGAGAAAGGCTTCCTGAATGGGATGCAGTGAACCATCCGCGCCTGCGATGCCCTCAATCGTCATGATCTCACGGCCTGCAATCTTTCCAGCGAGAAGAAGACAAGCATTCACTGGTATTCCGTCCAACAGAATTGTGCAGGCACCGCATTCTCCACGACCACAGCCCTCTTTCGTCCCCGTCAGGGCAAGGGTTTCTCTAAGGACGTCGATGACTCGAGCTTCCGGTTCAGCTTCTAGCTGAACCGCTTTCCCGTTGCACGTAAATTGAATTAGCATGAGCCCTCTCCTTCGAGTTCAACAGAGTCCTGGCCCGCACAATCCGCCAAGGCATCAAAGATCAAAGCGACTGTTACTTCTTGTCTATAGGTTGCGCTGGAACGGACGTCATCGATGGGACGGATTCCTTCCAGAACCGGCCCTCTGATCTCCGCTAGGCTAATTTCGTCTATGCGCTTTCCGGCCAGGAACGTCTCAAGCTTCTCCAGGCGAAGCGGCACGGGAGCCACGCTCCCTACGGCTACACGAAGATCTGACATCGTTCCTTCGACAATTGTTAAGCAGACCGAGGCATTCGCCTGCGAGATCGCCTGACCGTTTCTGTTGCCGATCATCCTGAAGGCGGATGCCTTTCCACAGGACGTGGCAGGCAGTTCAATCGCCTCAAGGATTTCGTTCGGCTCGAGGACGGTTTGCTTCGGTCCTGTGAAGAAGTCCCCACTCTCAACAGTGCGAGTTCCGCCTGAGGAACGAAGAACGAAACGAGCATCCAGAGTAAGAAGTGGAGCAAGCGTATCGCCACAGGGGGACGCATTGCAGATGTTCCCGCCAAGGGTGGCTAGATTCCTGATTTGGGGTGAGCCAATGGCCCGCGCTCCTTGGCGCAAGCACTTTGGGATTGCCTTCGATGCTGCAATCTCAGCGACGGTGGTGCACGCACCGATCATGATTGTTTCCTCTTTGTGGTCGTTCACAGCGACCTGGATGCCCTGCAGGGAATCAATGTCGCTGAGATCGATCAGCGTCTCAGGATGACAGAAACCTTCGGCCATATACACACACGCGTCTGTGCCGCCTGCCAGAATCATTCCTTGCGAGGAATCCAGAAGATTCGCCGCTTCGTCGACACTACTCGGTTTGAGGTATCTCATCCGCTCTCCTCTCCGTCCGTTTCGCTCAATGACAACTGGTGAGTCACATGGCGTAATCTGCGATGCCAAGCTCCTCCAGTTTCTTTGTTCCAGGAACGCCTTCTGAATCCCAGCCTCTCAAGCTGTAGTACTCATCGAGCATGGCCTCGAACTTCTCCTCCTCTATCACAGAGGACTGCGAGGTCTTGCCGAGGACAGGCTCAAAGCACTTGCCGGGCAACCTGTCGTCGTCTCTGGTAAGGCCTGCCTTCAGATTGAACAGCTTTTCCAGGTTCCAGATTCGCTCGCCCAACGTGACCATCTCGTCCCACTGGACAGTACGTCCGGTCGCAGCGGCAAGTAATTTCGGATAGACCTCATGGTCAGTGGCAAACTCGTGAAACCGGCAGCTGATCAGGGTAAAGATGGCATTCACTGTATTCTGAGTCTCAATGAGTGCGGCAGCCTTGCCTTCATAGCTTTCCATGTCCAGCACGCCGGCGATCTCTGCTCCAATTGGCGCTCGCTTGTGGCACGCGCCTCTGTTGGAGGTTGCGTAGGCCAGACCTGTCCCCTTCATTCTTCTTGGCATCCAAGCGGCGAATCCAGAATTCTTCACCTGCATCGCGCTTCCTATGCTGTCATTCCCCAGCTCTAGGGCAGCCTGTTTGGGCCCCTTTGCCAGCATGTCGCCAATCCCCTCTCGCATGCAGATCATGTGTATGAGGCGAAGCACGGCATCGGCGCTACCGAATTTTAGATCCAATCCCTGCACGCCCAGTTTGCCTGCTTCGGCCATCTCTAATGCCCAGGCAATGGTGACGCCAGTCGTGAGGCTATCGACACCGTACTGCTCTGTGAGGCGATTCGCTTCAGCAAGCACCTCAGGATCGCCATTCAGCAGGTTCGATCCGAGAGAGAACATCGTCTCGTACTCCGGTCCTCTTCCCCAGAGCTTCGAGCCATCCGTGCCGCTGAATTTGTGGATTCTTCCGCAATGGACAGGACACCCGAAGCATGCGATCTGGCGGGTGTAGAATTTCTCTTCGTAGAAAGGTCCATCGATATTCTCCGCACCGTCGAAGCTACCGTAGGTATGGTTTTTGGTTGGAAGCGCGCCACGTCCCTGAACCAACGGCATGCCGCCGCCTGTGCCATATTTCGAGAAAATTCCAAGCAGGCCATATTCTTCGGCGCGAGCATCGCGGAGAACCGACATGTTCTGCGCGGTCAGCTTGCTGAAGAGACTAGCATCCTCAGTTGTGACGCTTTGGCTTCCCCTCACACCTACAGCCTTGATTCTTTTCGAGCCAAATACAGCGCCAGCTCCGCCGCGACCAAAGGCCCTTGTTTCTGAGAATGCTCCGGCCATGGCCACGCTTTTTTCGCCTGCGGGGCCAATCGACACCGTTCGGTAATCGCTACCGTACGTTTCTTTGATGTAGGCCTCGGCCTCTTCGGTTGTCTTACCGACAATGTCTACAGCCGACTCAAAGCGGACTTTGTCGTCATCAATAAGGAGGATGCTCCACTCGGACCCCGCTCCCTCGAAGATGATTCCATCGAGACCGCAGAACTTGATTTCAGGGCCCAGGAATCCGCCTGCGTAGGAATTGAGTATGGTTCCGGACAACGGCGACTTGGTGACGATGCAGGATTGGGCATGCATGGGCGCCGACGTCCCGGTCAGTGGTCCCACGGTCAGCAGGATCTTGTTCTCGGGTGACAGGGGATCGATTCGCGGATCGACTTCATCGCAAAGGATCTTCACCCCGTATCCCATCCCACCGACATAGGAGCGCACAGCGCTCGGCACAGTCCACAGTGAGGAGGTCTTCTCACCGACATCAATTCGGAGCATTCGATCGAACATGCTGCCGGTCACTCTGCCACCTCCCTGCTTTGTAGGGCGCCAGTCACGCATTCTTTGACACACGCAGGATCGCCGCCGCAGAGATCACACTTGAGGGCGATCCCGCTCACGATCTTGATGGCCTGATACGGGCAAACACCTACGCAAGCACCGCAGCCAATACACGCTTTTCCATCAATGAGAACCACTCCGTCCGAGTCGCTGATCGCAGCTACTGGACACGACTCGATGCACGGGTGTCCGGCACAGTCCTCGAACCGGCACACCCGAATCTCTGGAGTTTCCGGCCAATTCGGCCGAATCTCGATCCGCGAGCTGCTCATCCGTACACCGCCGGACTTGACCAACGAACACGCGATCATGCATCGCTTGCATTCGGTGCAACGCCCTACATCAATTACGAGTCCCATGGTCTCAGCTCCGATTATGTTCCGAACAGCTTGAGTGGCGTCCCGATTCCCTTCTCCTTCGCCGCGTAATAGACCTTGTGGCAGAGGCAGATATCGTGGATGCCCATGCCAATCGGCGAGTAGAAGATTCTCTGGTCGTCGCTTGTCCGTCCCGGCACGGCGCCAGTGAGCAAGTCTCCAAAATCGATCACTCGATCTCTGGTAATCATGTTCCCATTCAGCATGAGTGCCACAATCGGAGTTCCGCGGTGCAGAACTGTCTCCGTGTCGTCCACCACGATCAAGTCGGAGTTGATGACGGCCTCGTATTCCTCCTCTTGGTAGGAACCTACAGCAGAGAAGAAACTGCCTGGTTTGAGCCACGAGTCCTTCACGATAGGCTCATTGGCAATGGTTACAGTCACGATAATGTCTGCGTCCACAACCGCCTCTTCGGCGGTGTCAACAGCTCTGACATCAATGCCAAACTGCGCGCTCATATCCACGGCGAATTTCTTGGACGTTTCCATGTTGATATCAAACGCGCGTACCGTCTTGATACCAGGAAGCGCTACGATGAGTGCCTCCAGTTGTGTGCGTCCCTGGACGCCTGCCCCGATGACGGCGACGGATTCGGAGTCCTTCCGTGCGAGGAGCTTCGCGCCAGCGCCGGTGACGGCACCGGTACGTAGTGCGCTCAACCATGTGCAGTCCATGATGGCCAGAGGCACACCTGTCCAAGAGTCATTGAGGATGAAGAATCCGGTAGCTCGTGGTAGTCCATTCTTGCGTGGGTTTTGTGGAAAGCCGGCAATCCACTTGATACCGAGTGACTCGTAGTCGCCACCCACGTAGCCGGGCATTGCGTTTCCGCGTCCCCGCTCGATTTCCCCAAGATCCACAACAGTCTTGTATGGGAGAATGGTCTTTCCTGCCATGTGATGTCGGAATGCGTCCTCGACGGATTCGATGGCCACGGCCATGTCTACGCCTGTCGCTATCACATCCTGCATATGCAGGTATAGGAATTCAATGTCCTTCATGCTCGTTTCTCCTCTCGCTCTTCAACTTCGCGTACGATCCGCTTCAGCTCTTCTTCTGTGCCCTCTGGCAATGGATCTACCTGGTGCTCTTCCAGTATTTTGGCAACCGTGTCTTGCGCATTGGCCACCATGTTCTTCCGACCGGATGCTTCCCAGCGGTCACGAATCTGCCGATCCGCAAGAAGCGGCATAAACTGCTCCTGCCGGATGAACTGCATCGTGTGCCGCTGATTGAGATAGTGCCCGCCTGGTCCAACGATCTGCGCCAACGAAACGCCCAATGTGTCATCAAGCACATCAATACCCTTGCGGGCTCGATAGAGGGCGCCAGCGATTTCGTTGTCAAGCACCAGGCCTTCTTTGCTGACTGTCATGGCGCCTTCCATGGTTCCTGGATAGAAGATCTTGTTGACGCCACCCATGACAGCCATGGTCATGACAGCCGTCTTCTCATAGCCTGCCTGGAAGTCCAGCTCCTTGGAGTCCGTTGCCGACGCAGTACCACGACAGGGGACATCGTAGAAGTGTGCAATCTGAGCGCTCGCGACATTGATCAGGCCCATCTCGATTGCACCAATCGCGATGCGACCGACACGCATGTCCATGATCGACCCGCATGTTCCGTACCAGACTGGATTCCCTGGGTTTGCGAGCTGGAGAATGGTGATCCCGCTAATGACGTCCGCCGTCTGTTGAGCCAGGAGGCCGGCAAGCGTCACCGGACTGGTTGCGCCAGCCTGAGGTTCGGACGTCACATCAATTGGAATTCCGTGCTTGGCATAAAGCAAGGCGCCATCCATCTGATCCGCATCATGGTGTAGTGGGGCGACAGGGTTGTCTGTTGTGAACGTGCATGGCCTCCGCTTGAGTTCTGCTTCGCCCCCAGCAACCACAGCGACCATTCGGAGACAATCCTCCGCCATGATCCGCTCTCGCGATGTCGCCTTGATCGGCTTGGTCGAGTTCTTGATGGACTCAAGATAGCCATTCACGTGCGTTGCACGGATCGGGATACCATCAATCTGAGGCATGATGGCGCCAGAGTGGAGCAGATGGTAGTTGGGCAGGGCGTCCGCGAGTTTGACTAGGTCACCCACGTCCTTGAGTGTGGTTGGTCGGGCTTCGCCTGAGGCAGAGTCATAACAGTTGATCCGGCCAATCATCGGCTCGATATGCACGCTTGTCGTTGATACGTGGACATCGTTCGCCGAATCCCGCGCATACACGGTGAATGATGAGGGGGCTTTCCGCATACACTCTTCAACAATGTAGCCGGGAATGCGGCAAATCATCGTCTCATCGTTTACGTTGGCACCAGCCTGCGCCAGCAATCTACGAGCTTCCTTAGATTTGACCAGCACGCCAGGGTTCATCAGCATCTGAAGTGCTGCTTGATGAATCCGATAGATTTGATCGTCACTGAGGACCTTGAGGGATGGTTGGTATCTCAAAGAGACTCCTCCTTTACGTTCACGTCAGCGGGACACCTAGCTTGACGAGTTCCTCTTTTACTTGGTCATAGACCGCTTGATGCTCTGCGGTTGGCGTGAGCGTGCTCAGATCATAGAGTTCCTCGAAAGGCTGTCCCTTCGGAGCATTCTCCAAGTCGAGGTGGTCCTTGTACTTGGCGTAAAGAGCCTCGACGATTGGCGTCGCCGCGTCCCTACTCATGCCAGCAGCTGCATGAGCAACTTCGGCAAACAGCTTGCCCATCAGCGGACTCACGTTGTTGTTCCCAAGTGGCTCTGCCGGTCGTGGACCACTCACGTTGCTTCCGCTTGTTACTGACGTGAGTGCAAGGGCTGAGAATTCGTGCGCGTACTGCGCGGAACCCGGGCGTCCCGATGTTGTATGGCTTGTGGTTGAAATGATATTGCTGTTTCGAGCCACCGCCTGATTGGCCAAGCTAGACAGGAACAGCGAATGCTGGTTGGTCTGCTGCTTGTATTTCATGTGTTGGGGGCCGATATGGACGATCTCTCCGCCGAGCATGATAGAAGCAATAAAGGATGCAACAGCCGATACAGCCGTCCCGGGCAATCCGCCACCGTATCCCCCGATCAACGGAGTAAACGCCATGTAGATGGGACAGCCATAGGACAGGTAATAGGCCAGCCGGGTCAAAGTTACGTCATCAACCTGCAACTCCGAGATGAGCACCATCGCGCGTGGATCTGTGGACCGAAGTCCCCAGTCCTCATTGGTGCAGGCGATCTCACCTGGTGCCATGACGGCATGTCCAGCAATCGGCATGTCCGGTCGTCCGCCACGCCGCACTGCTTCTCGCGCCCACTGTCCATAGAGAAGGGCCATCTGAGTCGCTAGGGCGGATGTAGGGCGAATGAGTTGTCCATCTACTTCGTTGAGGTAGCCGGGGAAGAACAGACAATCCACAATCTTCTCGCGGCTGAAAACCTCGTTCAACCTTACGAACATATCCTCATGGACGTTGGCGTTGAACGGACCACAGAAAATGAATGGCTTTCGCTCGTCTTCGACCTGGCGATGGTGGATGCTAACCTGGTCCTTCCCTCGCCCCATCTTGATTTCTGGCCGTGTATAGCGAAGAGCGTCATCGATTTCGCTCTCCGAGAATTTGATAACCCGACGGCTGTTCATGCTGTACAAGCCTGTGTTGATGAGCAGTTGCCTGCCAGCCTGGAAGCAGCGGTCAGCCATATCATCGTCCAGATTGATGAATGTCTTCCCATCCCAGGTGATGTCGTATTCCTTGCTGAGCTTCATTGCATTGGCAGCGACCGCCTTCATGAGGAAGTCTTTGGACTCTGTCAACGCGCCACTTTCGCTCCGTTTCGCGATCTCCTTGAAGTTCACTTTGCTCGTCCTTCCATGACCTTGTCCAGCACCGTGACCGCTTCGAATGCATCATGGGCAAAGCCGTCTGCACCAATCTCGTCAGCCCATGCCTGCGTGACTGGGGCTCCGCCTACAAGAATGTAGTACTTGTCTCTCGTGCCCTTGTTCTTCAGGATGTCGATGACATCACGCTGATACAGCATGGTGGTTGAGAGCAGAGCGGACATGGCAATGACATTGGCATTGTGTGATTCGGCGGCCTCAATGATGCGCGTCGAGGGAACCTCGACGCCAAGGTCATGGACTTCATATCCGTTCGCTTGTAGCAGTGTGGCGACGACGCTCTTGCCAATGTCATGGATGTCGCCCTCGACCGTTCCAATAACGACGATCGCCTTCTTCTCCAGCTTGCCACCCTGTTCGTTAAGAGCCTTTTCAAGGACGGCGACGCCGGCCTTCATGGCGTCTGCTCCCAATGTCAGCTCAGGCAGGAAGACCTCCATCCTGTCGAACGCCTCTCCGAGCTCACGGATCGGATTGGCAAATCCCTTCTCCACGGCCTCTAGCAGATCGAGACCTTCAGCGACCGCCTGCTCAGCGGCGGCGACAGCGGCATCGCTGTCGTAGGTCTCGATACTCTTCCTCATCATTTCATAGATACGATTGGCATCCGCCATTGTCAGTCTCCTTTTGCTTCGCTGATCAGCCCTAGCGGTAGCCACCCATGGTCAGGGCGAGCATTGCTTTCTCCGTATGAAGACGATTCTCAGCTTCGTCATAAATGATTGACTTGTCTGAATTGAGAACCTGGTCTGTCACTTCGGTATTCCTTGAGATGGGCATGCAGTGCATGACGTTCACATCTTTCTTGGCCATATCCACGACTGCCTGATCAACCATCCATTTGTCCTTCAACTTTGATTTCTTCTCGATGAACTCAGGATCGCCCTTGAAATGGGTTTCCAGTCCGCGAGCGAATACTTCAGGTGATACCCAGGAGTAGACGTTGATGAAATCGGCATCCTTGACGGCTTCTTCGTACGATCGGACAATTTCGATGTTGCCGCCCGACAGAGTCGCTGCCTTGTCCGCTATTTTCTTGATGTTTCCGTCTGGATCGAATCCTTCAGGGCATGCGATGCTTAGCTGGAACCCGAGCTTCCCGGCCATGAGCATTGATGAGTTGACCAGGCCTGCTGGGGGATTCGCGGTGCGGTAGCCCCAGCACATGGCGACTTTCAGATTCTTAACAGGTCCCTTCTTCTCCTGCATGGTCAGAACATCTGCAAAGGCTTGGCACGGGTGTTCGACAGGACAGGAAGCGTTGATCACTGGAATGTCAGAGTATTCCACGGCTGAGTCGACACGTTCTCGTCGCATGGCTCGGTAGGCGATGCCGTCGAGATAACGGCTGAGGGTCTTGATGGTGTCTTGCCAATCTTCTTCAGCAGCTTCACCGACCCAGAGGCGGCTCTGATCGAGCCATAGCATATGCCCGCCGAGTTGCATCATCGCGGTTTCGAATGAGATGCTCGTCCTTGTGGAGGGCGACTCGAAAATGCCTCCAAGGCTCTTGCCTTCAAGGAGACGATGGGGTTTCCCCTGTTTTAGATCCTTCTTCAGATCCCTGGAGACCTCCAGGATCATCTCGATTTGCTCTTTGTCTACATCGGTGATTCCGCTGATCGATTTTCCCTTGAGATCCTGCATTATGCCCTCCTGCCTTCGTGTAGATAGGTCTTGATTTCTTCGATCGACCAATCCGCTTCGAGCCCGAGATCCTCAATGGTTCGGCCCATACCTCGGAAGTCTCGATCCAACAGCCCTTCAGATAGCGTGATGATTGCATCCGTGTACGGAGTGGGCACGCCAAACAGCTTGCCGAGGGAGGAGAAGGTCACCAGGCCATAGGGAATGTCTTCGGTCAAATGCCTGACATCCAGGGAAAAAGGACCTTCACAGACTTCCAGGAAAGGTGTGTGAATCGCGTCATAGAGCGGAAGGACGTAGTCTTCCTGATTGCGATTCCACTTCACCATCATGATCTCTTCTTCCAGCGGGTACTGCTTCATGCCGATCTTCTCGCCAATGGCCATCCGCTCGCGATCAATCTTGCCAATCAGTCGTACCACTGCGGGCGTGTTCTCTGATTTGCCGAACAGGCAGAAGCCCGGAGTTCCCAGCTCGATCTTGGCGGCATTGCAGACCATCGGGGGCGTGTGCGTGATTGCGTTGTAGTCGACGAGAATGCTGTCGATCGCGTTCTGTCCGGGTCGGAGTGTGTAGCCATGCTCCGGCGGATAAAGCTCTTCCGCAACCTTGATCACGTGGTCGATGTCTTTGCCGGGGAAAGTGGCGATGATGAGGTTTTGCGTCCGATTTTCCAATCGTACTTGGGCATCGCCTTTGCGGGAGGTTCCGTAAGGCAAGGTGTTGCAGTCCGCGAGATAGACTCTCTTGTCGATGCCCATTTCGCGTAGTACTTTCGCCCATGTAAGGGAAGCGCCACCCTTGCCTAGATAGATGACAACCTGGCCATCTTCAAGATGCGGTGCAACCATTCTGGCATATTCTTCGCAAACGAAGTATGGAATAGGATTCACGATAACGGCTGCACCCTTCACGGCCTCGGCGATATCGTCAGTTACGAGCGCAACCTTCCCGAATTCGCCGGTGGGCTTGCTGTCGATATCAAGGATCTCGATGCCCCCCTTGGCTTTTACTCCTGCAACCTTCTCCATGCTGCGGGAGAAAAGTGCTACCTCGTACCCCATTTGGCCGAAATCTGCAGCTGACATGAATCCGCCATTGCCAGCGCCCAGAACTGCTATCTTCCCCTTACTCACTCTGCACTTCTGGGCGCTGGCAA
>Ga0233437_1004803_pt1 | contig 15500 bp, 1 predicted proteins | sample SI_122_August201_FD_182714 | JGI IMG/M metagenome (GOLD analysis project Ga0233437, IMG submission 182714) | Seawater microbial communities from Saanich Inlet, British Columbia, Canada - SI_122_August2016_200_MG | ecosystem: Environmental > Aquatic > Marine > Inlet | place: Canada: British... | reverse complement strand
GTTCCTTGTTGAGGGTAGGGATCTGAATTTTGACGGCGAGATCGACGAGTCTGACTACGACGAGTATCTGGCCATCTTCGGTGACGACGATGGCGAGGATGGCGAGGACGACGACGAGGTTCTGTCGTTGGAGGAGTTCCTTGCTGACGGTTCAGATCTGAACGACGACGGCGAGATCGACGAGCTGGACTACGACGAGTATCTGGCAGCGCTTGACGATCTCGACGATCTCGACGATCTCGACGGTGAGGATGACGACGAGGACCTATTTGACCTGTCGCTGGAGGAGTTTCTTGCTGATGGATCGGATCTGAATGAAGATGGTGCGATCGATGAGCTGGATTACGAAATGTATCTGGCGGCGATCGATTCCCTCGGCGGTGACGACGATGGCGAGGATGACGAGGACTTGCTCTCGCTGGAAGAGTTCCTTGTTGAGGGTAGGGATCTGAATTTTGACGGCGAGATCGACGAGTCTGACTACGACGAGTATCTGGCCATCTTCGGTGACGACGATGGCGAGGATGGCGAGGACGACGACGAGGTTCTGTCGCTGGAGGAGTTTCTTGCTGACGGTTCAGATCTGAACGACGATGGCGAGATTGATGAGCTGGACTACGACGAGTATCTGGCTCTGTTTGACGATCTCGACGAGGACGACGAAGACTTTGACGAGAATGATTTCTTCGAAGGTTTCCTGGAGGGCGTCGATCTCCAACGCCGCGTTCTCTTCATTGATGGAGAAGAGTATACGGCTGCTGAAGGGATCACGCTGCTGAACGAATTTGAGCGGCCGATCAGTCCCTCCAAGCTGATTGAACTGGCCGGTAGCTTCCCGTTGGTCGAAGCAGAGTTGAACGACGACGGCGAGATCGTCGAGTTGTTCGTCTACAGCTTCTTCCACGATGATGAATTCGACGAGGGTGAGTTCGACGAAGCTGAGGAGTTCTTCGGTCCGGTGGCCCAGGCGACCCCTGAGCGGATCGTTTTAGCCGGTCCGCGTTTTGCAGTAACAGGAGAGACGCGGTTCGTAGATGCCGACAACAAACCGATTCCTCTGGCCAACCTCAAGCCCGGCGTGAACGCCGCGGTGACAGTTGGACCTCCCGATCCGAATGCAGGGGTGTTCGAGCCGGTTGCCGTGCGCATACAGCTGGTCAATCCGCTCCGTCCGCCGCCGCCAAGAGCCGATATCATCACCGGCAATCTGGTAAGAGTCATCGGCCCTGCTCCTGGTCAGGCAGATCCGCACGTGCAGCTGGCAGGACCGGCGGCGGTAGTCGCTCCGGAGACCCAGTTCACCGACGAAGATGGTGAGAACGTGCCGCGGAACCAGGTGCAGCCGGGGAGTTTCGTGTTTATCGTGACGCGCCCACCGGCTTTCGGCAAGGTGCTGCCGGTCGCGGTCGAGGTGATCATCGTCGACGAGGTGCCGGAGGATAAACTCGACACCGAGCCGGGGATTGAGGAGCGCGTCGAAGGCTTCGTGCTCGCCGTCGATGAGGAGCGCAAGTTCCTGGTCCTCGAAGGGGAATTCCTGGATCTGGACGAAGATGTCTTCGTCTTTGACCTTCAGGGCAATCTGATCGAAATCGACGACCTGGAGTCGGGTGATCTGCTCGAGATTGATACCCGGCCTGATGGTTTGGGCGGGATCATCGCCGTCAATCTCCAGGTGATCGATCCGGCGCTGAAGATTCTGCAGCGCCCCGGCGTCATTATCGGCTCGTTGGAAGAGATCTTTGAAGATGGACTGTTGCTGGCGGGGCCGTTTTTCCAGGTGACTGCCGATGCGGAGATCAAGGGTGACGGCGGGGTCGCAATCGAATTGGGCGATCTGGAGGAAGGTGATTTTGTGCGTCTGTCCACCAGCCCGCCGCGCCTCGATCGGGGTGAAGTCCTGCCGGTTGCCTTTAAGGTTCGCGTGGCCACGCCGCCGAGACCCAAGGATGAAGAACTGATCGAATTTGATGGGGTGATGAGGATCCTTGCCGCCTTCCCGGAGGACGGGGACGTAGGCATTCCCACGCGGACCGAGGTAGAAGTCACCTTCAACGCCCCGGTGTTCGACATCTTTTTCGATCCGGATTTCGAATTTGTCGTCTTCCCGGAGCCCGAGGATTTCGGCGACCTGGAGATCAGTGCCGATGGACGTACTTTGTCAGCCGAGGTGGAGCTGGCCGATGACCAGGTTTATCAACTGGTGGTCATCACCGGAGACACTGGACTTTTCTCGGTTAACTTCAGCACGGGTGAGACGATTTCTGCCGCGTCGATAACGGGCGTTTTGGAACTGCCCGAGGAGCTTCCGAAGCAGGCTCGCTTTGTTCCCGACGAGTCGTTTGCGCTGCTTCTGGAGGTGACGGAGATCGATTTCTCGGAGCTGGACGAGGATTCGGCCGAACTCGAAGACCTGATCGTAGCGGCGACGCCGCTGTCGGGACCCGAGTTTACCTTTAAGAACATTGCTCCTGGTAGCTATCTGCTGGCGGCGTTTGCCGGTTTCGAACTCGGCCGCGACGAGTTCTTCGAGCTGGAAGCCACGATCGACGAGCCGTTCCAGGTGGGTGAGAATGAGGAAGTGACGATTCAGCTCGCTCTGGAATTGCCTCCGGCCCTGGAGGTGGTTTCCATTGAGCCGGCCGCCAAGAGCACGGGGGTCGATTTGGAGACCGAGCTGGTCATCGAGTTCAACCGCCCGGCTTTCCTGGACGAGGAGAGCATTCTGATCTACCCGTTCCCGGAAGACTTCGGAGAGCTCGATGCGAACGACGACTACACGGTCTTTACGCTGCCGCTCGAGCTGGCAGAGGATACCATCTACCGGGTAATTCTGGAGGATGCGGAGGACGAGGAGGGCGGCGGTCTGGCCGAATCGGTGACGACGACGTTCACCACTAATGAACGGTTTGGCGTTACGGGCACGGTCAGCGGTCGCCTGGTGCTGCCGCAATTGCCACAGGCTCACAGCTTTGACGGGCCCATTTTCGTGGGGCTGGTCAGATTGAGCGATGTGGACATCGACGATTTCGGCTTCAACAGCTTCGACGAGGAGGATATCGCCGCTTCGACGATCGCCTTTGGTCCGGATTTCATCATCGAAGATGTGCGGCCGGGCACCTATCTGGCGACTGCTTTCGCGGTCGTGGACGTGCCCAGAGGCTTCCGTCCTCCCAATCCGCAAGTGCGTCCCATGGAAGATTTCGACGTCCGTGGTGAGCGGTTCGGTGAGCAGGTGCTGGACGAGTTCGACACCATCGAGCTGTTCGGATATGCGACCAGGGACCTGACGCGCGCTCCGGCCAGGGTTTCGGTGGGGGATGAAAACATCGAAATCTTCCTGAGTGGAGAAGGAAAAACGCGCAAGGAGATCCTGTCGGTCGACGGTGTAACGATCGATGGACAGGCGCTGGATCTGAAGGCGGATTTGTTGTCGGTCGAGGCTGGGGAAGTCCAGGTCGGCGTGACCTTCAACAAGGGGCTGCGCGTCGATCGCAACTTTGTCTCAATCGAAGCTGGTCTCAACGGTCGCTCCCTGCGCGATCTCGAGGTGCAGGACGAGGGCAAGACGATCGTCTTCCCGGTGACGCTGGAAGAGGAGCAGTTCTACAGACTCTCAGTATTTTTCGCCGAAGCCAAGGACGGTAGTATTCTGGATCGTCCGCTGGACATCGGCTTCAGCACGGGAGGCGAGACGATCGCCTTCGGATCGATTGCCGGTAGCGTGACGCTGGCGACACTTTCAGAAGAGGGAGAAGCATTGACCGGCGATGACGCTGATCAGGTCGATGCGGCCAAGGTCTTCCTGTTCGAGGAAGGTGACGACGAGGAGGAATTGGCGCTGGTCAGCGTGGCGGAAGTAGCCAAGGACGGAAGCTTCAGCCTGGACGGCGTGGTGCCGGGTTCCTACCAAGTGTTCGCCGGACTGGAGACGGCCAGCGGTCAGGAGATCAACGCGATCTACGACACTGACGACGATGGTCTGGCGGATCTGGTAGCGGTGGGCGACGGTGCGTCACTGACCGGTATCGATATCGCCGCGTCGGTGGTGGTTGCCACACAGAAGGACGAGACGACGGGTGTGACGACCAAGAGCAAGCCGTCGGGTGGCAACACCGGAGCGGTGCTGACGATCGACATGGACGGCACGGCCGGCGATCAGTCGCTGACGACGCTGACCAACGTGGACGTGGGTGCTGAAGTGAGTATCGACGTGCACGTTGCGGGGGCGACCGACGTGTCTGGTTTTGCTGCCAAGTTGACCTACGACGCCGACATTCTGGACTTCGTCTCCGCTACCGATCAGGTGTCCGGGGTGACCAACTTCCTGCGTGGAGGCAATGGCACGGCGCTGTTCCTGTCGCCGCTGCTGCGCGAGCCGGAGCTGGAGTACGGTGGTGCCATTCTGGGTGCGACCGAGACCACGGCTCCGGATGGTGCCGGTTTTCTGGCCCGCCTGACCTTCAAGGTCAAGTCGGAGTTCGAGGGTGCTCAGGTGACGCTGAACGAGGTCAAGCTGAAGTCGACCAAGGGGGAAGATGTCATCAGTTCCTCGCTGTCGGCCAAGCTGGCTCCGCCGGTCTTCACAGAGCAGAAGAAGGGGGTCGTCTCCTTCGACTTCAACACCGCGCGCAAGGACCAGGAGGAGGCCCACAAGGGATTCATCACAGCCGGCAGTCAGGTCGAGATGGACGTCTACCTCAACCTGGACAAGATCGGCAGCGACTTCACCGACCTGGCGAATTACTCGGTGACGGTCGAATTCGACACCAAGCAGCTGAGCTACGTCAGCTACTCACCCTCTACTTCGGCCGAGAGCAATCTGCTCGGTACAAAGGGGGGGACGGTGCTGCCATTGCCGGCGATCGTGGGTGATAATTCGGTGACCTTCGGCAACGCGATTCTGGGACCGACGGCGGAGACGTCGCCCGACAGCAGTGGTCTGATCGGTCGGTTGACCTTCTCCACTGCCAGTGACTTCAGCGAGACCGACCTGCTGGTGACCAAATACGCGTACAAGAGCGTGAGTGGATCACAGCAGGAGGTGTCGTCGGTCATCATCGCACGGATGAGCACCGGTGAGATCACCACAGTAGCGGCCGGTGGATCCGGTGGTGACAGCGGTGGAGGTGTGGCCAATGCCGCCGGGGCCGACTTCGACGGTAGTGGGACGGTGGACTTTGGCGACTTCTTCATGTTTGCCGACGCCTTTGGCAAGCCGGCGGAGGGGGATGCGGTGACCTTCGACCTGGACAAGAGCGGGACGGTGGACTTCGGTGACTTCTTCGTCTTTGCGGATCTGTTCGGCAAGTCGGCGAGCAAGCGGGTGGTCGACGAAGCTCTGCCGATGGTCGAGGGTCTGGCGCTGACGTCGGCGTCGGAAGCCGAGGAACTGGTGCTGTCGCTGCGCAGCGAGGGATTATCGGTGCGCGGCTACGGTGCGGTGGTCGAATACGATCCGTCGGCGTTCGAACTGGTGTCGGTGTCGGATGCGTTGAGCGTGCTCCGCCAGGGCGGTGAATCGCTACTGCTGGAGGAAGCTGGAGTGGGTCAGGTGCTGCTGCTGGGTAGCGCCACGGGTGCCTCTGTGGCGGATGAAGGTCTGCTGGCAGAACTCCGTTTCGCGCCGTTGACCCCGGAAGCAGTGGGTCTGTTCCGCGTGCGGGAGGGGGTGGTTCGGTCGTCGGATGACCAGTTGGGTCAGCTGGCGTCAGTGGCTCCTGTGGAGGGTCGTTGGGTGCCGCAGGTGTTTGCGCTGCACGCCAACTACCCGAACCCGTTCAACCCGTCGACGACGATTCGCTATCAGCTGGCCGAGATGAGTCAGGTGCGTTTGGAGGTGTTCGACGTGCTGGGTCAGAAGGTGCGGACGCTGGTGGCGGAGGGGCAGCCGGCCGGTGTGCATCGGCTGGTGTGGGACAGCCGCAACGATATGGGACACCTGGTAGGTGCGGGTGTGTATCTGTATCGCCTGCGGGCGGGTGAGTTTACCCAGGTGCGTAAACTCCTGTTGCTGAAGTAGATAGCGCTGGCAGGATTACAATGGAAAGGCCCGCTTCTTCCTTCGGGGGAAGCGGGCCTTTCTGTGTGTATTTGTATCTATGAAAATGACCATCGATAGGCTGGAGCGATATCTTCTAATTGGCATTAAATATTGCAAAATATATTGTGACCACCTTATCTTTTTTTATATATTACAGATTTGTGTGACCCGAATCACTGTTTGTTTCTTATGAGGGAGGTTATTTTTTAAAACCCTTCCTAATAGAAATAAATCTCTGATTAAGCTATTTTTTGGTTTTGTAATTTTTTCTGGTGAACTCTATTGCCGAACAGGGAGATATCGATAATGAACGACAGATTGAAGGCCATATTAGGCGTTTTTTCCGCATTTTTGCTCGTCGTAAGTCTGAATGCAGATCTTTGGGCTCAGGAATTTCCTCCGCCGGAGGGTCAGCAGCCTCCGGAAGGTCAGCAGCCTCCGGAAGGTCAGCAGCCTCCGGAAGGTCAGCAGCCTCCGGAAGGTCAGCAGCCTCCGGAGGGTCAGCAGCCTCCGGAAGGTCAGCAGCCTCCGGAAGGTCAGCAGCCTCCGGAAGATGGTGGTGAATTTCCTCCACTGCCAGGTGAAGGTGACCCGTGCGATTCCAACGGCGACGGTTTTATAGATGATTTTGAAGCAGAGAATTGCGGTGGTGAGTTCCCTCCACTGCCGGGCGAAGGTGACCCGTGCGATTCCAACGGCGACGGTTTTATAGATGATTTTGAAGCAGAAAACTGCGGTGGCGACTTCCCTCCGCCCTTACCGGGGGATGGTGGCGAGTTTCCTCCGCTGCCGGGCGAGGGAAATCCCTGCGATTTTAATGGAGATGGTGTAGTAGACGATAGCGAATTTGACGAGTGTGAGAATCTGGGTCCTGAGGGTCCACTTCCACCCTTCGAGCCGGGAGAAGGTCCGGGTCCGATCGGTCCAGGTTTCACCTTTGACGAGTGGTTTGATGGTCCGGAGTCGGAGGATCTGAACGGCGATGGTATCGTCGATGAGGAGGACTTCCGTCTGTTCATGGAAGGTGATGGTCCTGAGGGTCCACTTCCACCCTTCGAGCCGGGAGAAGGTCCGGGTCCGATCGGTCCAGGTTTCACCTTTGACGAGTGGTTTGATAGTCCGGAGTCGGAGGATCTGAACGGCGATGGTATCGTCGATGAGGAGGACTTCCGTCTGTTTATGGAAGAGGGTGGTCCTGACGGTCCACTTCCACCCTTCGAGCCAGGGGAAGGTCCGGGTCCGATCGGTCCAGATTTCACCTTTGATGATTGGTTTGATGGTCCGGAGTCGGAAGATCTGAACGGCGACGGCACCGTTGATGAGGAAGATTTCAAGCTTTTCGTGGACGAGATAGTTCCGGATGGTCCTATCGGTCCGGGTCCGGGTCTGAGCTTCGATGATTGGTTTGACGGTCCGGAGTCGGAAGATCTGAATGATGATGGTATCGTTAATGAGGAAGATTTCCGGATTTTCCTGGAGGGCATGGGTCCTGACGGTCCGGGCCCAGGTCCAGGTCTGAGCTTTGATGACTGGTTTGACGGTCCGGAGTCGGAGGATCTGAATGGCGACGGCACCGTTGATGAGGAAGATTTCAAGCTTTTCGTGGACGAGATAGTTCCGGATGGTCCTATCGGTCCGGGTCCTGGTTTGCCTCCGGAGTTGCTGGAAGAGGTGATGGTTCTGAAGGATCTGTTCCTGGACGACCCGGAAGCGGTGTTTGCCCTTGCTGATCTGGCAGAAGATCTGAGCGACGAAGTGCTCGGATTCCTGGCCGGTGAGTTGGGCGACGACGGTATGTTGGATCTGATGTTCCTGGAAGGTCTGGCAGGTGGTCCGATTGGTCCTGGCGGTCCGGACGGTCCTGGTTTGCCTGGTTTGCCTGGTTTGCCTCTGGAGTTGCTGGAAGAGGTGATGTCTCTGAAGGATCTGTTCCTGGATGATCCGGAAGCGGTGTTTGCCCTTGCTGATCTGGCAGAAGATCTGAGCGACGAAGTGCTCGGATTCCTGGCCGGTGAGTTGGGCGAGGACGGTATGCTGGATCTGATGTTCCTGGAAGATCTGGCGGGTGGTCCGATCGGTCCTGGCGGTCCGGACGGTCCTGGCGGTCCGGACGGTCCTGGTTTGCCTGGTCTGCCTCCGGAGTTGTTGGAAGAGGTGATGGCTCTTCGAGAGCTGTTCCTGGATGATCCGGAAGCGGTGTTTGCCCTTGCTGACCTGGCCGAAGATCTGAGCGACGAAGTGCTCGGATTCCTGGCCGGTGAGTTGGGCGAGGACGGTATGCTGGACCTGATGTTCCTGGAAGATCTGGCAGGTGATCCGATCGGTCCTGGTTTGCCTGGTTTGCCTCCGGAACTGCTGGAAGAGGTGATGGCTCTTCGAGAGCTGTTCCTGGACGACCCGGAAGCGGTGTTTGCCCTTGCTGATCTGGCAGAGGATCTGAGTGATGAAGTGCTCGATTTCCTGGCCGGTGAGTTGGGCGACGACGGCATGCTGGACCTGATGTTCCTGGAAGATCTGGCAGGTGGTCCGATCGGTCCTGGCGGTCCGGACGGTCCTGGTGGTCCTGGTCTGCCTCCGGAGTTGTTGGAAGAGGTGATGGCTCTTCGAGAGCTGTTCCTGGATGATCCGGAAGCGGTGTTTGCTCTTTCTGACCTGGCCGAGGATCTGAGTGACGAAGTTCTCGATTTCCTGGCGGGTGAGTTGGGCGACGACGGTATGCTGGATCTGATGTTCCTGGACGGTCTGGGGGGTGGTCCGATCGGTCCTGGTGGTCCGGACGGTCCTGGTGGTCCTGGTTTGCCTCCGGAGTTGCTGGAAGAGGTGATGTCTCTGATGGATCTGTTCCTGGACGATCCGGAAGCGGTGTTTGCTCTTTCTGACCTGGCCGAAGATCTGAGTGACGAAGTTCTCGGATTCCTGGCCGGTGAGTTGGGCGAGGATGGCATGCTGGACCTGATGTTCCTGGAAGGTCTGGCAGGTGGTCCGATTGGTCCTGGCGGTCCTGATGGTCCTGGTTTGCCTCCGGAGTTGCTGGAAGAGGTGATGTCTCTGATGGATCTGTTCCTGGATGATCCGGAAGCGGTGTTTGCTCTTTCTGACCTGGCCGAAGATCTGAGTGACGAAGTTCTCGGATTCCTGGCCGGTGAGTTGGGCGAAGATGGCATGCTGGACCTGATGTTCCTGGAAGGTCTGATGGGACCGGATGGTCCGATCGGTCCTGGCGGTCCAGGTGGCCCAGGGCTTCCTCCGGAACTGCTGGAAGAGGTGATGTCTCTGATGGACCTGTTCCTGGACGATCCGGAAGCGGTGTTTGCCCTTTCTGATCTGGCCGAGGATCTGAGTGACGAAGTGCTCGGATTCCTGGCGGGTGAGTTGGGCGAAGATGGCATGCTGGACTTGATGTTCCTGGAAGGTCTGGCAGGTGGTCCGATTGGTCCTGGCGGTCCGGACGGTCCTGGTGGTCCTGGTTTGCCTCCGGAGTTGCTGGAAGAAGTGATGTCTCTGATGGACCTGTTCCTGGACGATCCGGAAGCAGTGTTTGCCCTTGCTGATCTGGCCGAGGATCTGAGCGACGAAGTGCTCGATTTCCTGGCGGGTGAGTTGGGCGAGGACGGCATGCTGGACCTGATGTTCCTGGAAGGTTTGATGGGACCGGATGGTCCTGGTCCGGGGCTAGATCCGCTAGGTGCTCTTATTGACGAATTGTTTGCGGAGTTCGATGAGGACCCCGAGAAGCGCATTCGCATCGAAGAGCGTCGCCAAGGCCTCGAGCCGTTTGAGTTCGACTTCCTCAAACGCATGGCTGGAAGTGATGGCCTGCTGACCTTCGACGACCTGGAGCGCGCTCTTGGCGGTCCGGGTGAGCCGGGTGGAAAGATCGGCGCCTTCGAAGGTATACTCGAAGGACTCGACCTGGAAGCGGGGCTGATCTTCATCGACGGCGAAGAATTCAAGCCGGCAGATGGTATCGTGGTTCAGGATGGTGAAGGACGCGGCATCGACGTGCTCAAACTGCGCGAGTTGGCCGGTAGTTTTCCGCTGGTCTTCGTTGAGCTGAACCCGGAAGATGAGATCATGCGTCTGGAAGTGCTCACCTTCTTCGATGATATCGGAGGGCCGGGCGGCGCCGAGGAATTCTTCGGGCCAGTCAGCCTGATCGATGATGGCAAGATCGTCCTCAGTGGTCCCCGTTTCCGGGTAACCGGAAACACTCGGGCGACCGACAAAGACAACAATCCGCTGGCGTTGAGCGCGCTGGCGACAGGACAGCTGGTCAGCATCACTCTGGGGGCACCCGACTTCGATTCCGGTTCGTTCGATCCGACGGCGGTGCGCATCCAGGTAGTCGATCCGCGTCGTCCGCCGCCACAGCGTGCCGATATCATCACCGGCAACCTGGTCAGCTTTGCTGGCCCGCAGAGCGATGATCCGCATGTCGAACTGGATGGTCCGCGGGCTGACGTGAATGCCGAGACTGTATTCAAAGATGCCGAGGGAAATGCGGCCGCTGCCGCCGATGTGCAGAAGGATGACTTCGTGCGCGTCGAGACTCGCCAGCCTGGCTTTGGTGAGGCGAATCCAGTGGCTGTCGTGGTCGAGATCCTGGAAGGGGATATCGGTCCCCTGCCCGGTGAAGATGAAGGTGGGCGCCCCGACGAAGAGATCCGCATGGAGGGCTTCGTCAGGGAAGTGGGCAGCGACTTCCTGTTGCTCGAAGGGGAACGGATGAAGCTGGCGCGGCAGGTCCTGGTGCTCGGTATGGACGGCACCACGACCGATCTGGAAAGCCTGCTGGGCGGCGATCTGCTCGAAATAGACACGCGCTCGGAAGGGGCTGGCTTTGTCGTCAGTCGCGTCAAGGTGGTCGATCCGGCGGCTCAGATCTTCGAACGTCCCGGCGTCATCGTCGGCGGATTCGAGGGAATTGAGGAGGGCGAACTGGTGCTGACCGGTCCGTTCCTCAAGGTGCCGACGGATGCGGACATCGATGGCCTGGGTGGCCTCGGTATCCAGCTGAGCGACATCCAGCAGGGAGACTACGTCCGCCTGTCGGCCAGTCCGCCGCGCTTTGAGCGGGGTGAGACGCTGCCGGTGGCCTTCCAGATTCGCGTCACCGAACCACCGTTCATTCCGGGTGATGAGATCGTCCCGATTGGGGAGGGCCGCGTGGTTGGGTCGTTCCCGGTTGACGGAGACGTCGAGGTATCGCGATACACCGAGGTCGAGGTGATGTTCAACCGCAACGTGACCGACCTGTTCTTCGATCCTGAGTTCGAGTTCACGCTCTTCCCCGAGCCGTTGGACTTCGGTGAGTTGGAGATCAGCCGCGATGGACGCACGCTCTCGGCCGAAGTGGAACTGGAAGATGATCAGTCGTACCAGCTGGTGGTGATCAGCCAGCAGACCGGTCTATTCTCGATCCGCTTCAGCACGGGTGAGTCGATCTCCGACGCGTCGATCGCAGGCGTCATCGAACTTCCTGAGGAACTGCCACCGAGCGCCCGCGTGCTGCCGGGTGAGTCGTTTGCGGTGCTCATCGAAGAGTTACTCGATGTGGAACTGCTCGACGATTTCGCCGACTTCGAGGAGAAGGTAGTGGCGGGGACGCCACTTGAAGGTCCGGGATTCACCTTCGAGAACGTGGATGTCGGATCCTATTATCTGATCGCCTTCGTGGGCGTGGATATGGGACGCGGTGAGTTCATTGAATTCGATGCCTTCTTCGACGCGGACGGAGATGGGGAACCGGACCTGGTCGAGGTTGGAGAGGGCGCGAAGGTCGAAGTTGGCCTGACGCTGGTGCTGCCCGAGCCGCTCGAGGTAGTCGGTTTGACGCCAGAGGTGCGGGCAGTTGGTGTCGATCTTGAGACCGATCTGGTGATCGAGTTCAATCGGCCGGCCTTCCTGTTTGAGGAAGACATCCTGATCTTCCCCGAACCGCTGTCGGTCGGCGACTTGGAAGAGAACGAGGATGGCACCGTCTTTACGCTGTCGCTCGAGTTGGAAGAGGACGCCATCTACCGAGTGGTGATCGACGATGCCGAGGATGAAGACGGCGGCGGGCTGATCGAGCCGGCGGCCTCGATATTCACCACGGCCGACGAGTTTGTCGAGCTGTCCACGATCAGCGGTCGTCTGGTGCTGCCTGAGCTGCCTCCCTCCCGCGTCTTCGACGGACCGATTCTGATCGGTTTGGTCGATGCGGAAGAGGTGGATCTGGCAGGCTTCGGATTCGATAGTTTCGACGAAGAGGATGTGGTCGCCTCGACCATCGCCTTTACGCCGGAATTCGCCATCGAAGATGTTCCCGAGGGTGAGTACGTGGCCGTGGCTTTTGCGGTCGTGGATGTGCCCAAGGGGTTCCGTCCTCCCGATCCGCAGGAGCGTCCTCTTGGAGACTTTGATATCCAGGAGGGTCGCTATAGTAACCAGGTGCTGGAGGTATTCGATACTATCGAGCTGTTCGGCTTCTCAGCTGAATCTGGAGGGCCGGTTCCGGCGCTGATTGCATCGGGCGACGATGCTGTGGAGATCTTCCTGCGCGGCGAAGGCAAGACACGCAAGGAGATCCTCTCTGTCAACGGCCTCAAGGCGGGGGATTTCGTCTTCGATTTGAAGGTGGGAACCGAGCCGCCCGTGGTAGCGGTCGGAGATGTTGAGATGCGCGTGAGTTTCAACAAGGGACTGCGCGTCGATCGCAACTTCGTCTCTATCGAAGCTGGCCTCAACGGTCGCTTCCTGCGCGATTTTGAGGTGGAAGATGCGGGCAAGACGATCGTCTTCCCGGTGACGCTGGAAGAGGATCAGTTCTATCGTTTCTCGGTATTTTTCGCCGAAGCGGCAGATGGCAGTATTCTGGATAGCCCTCTGGACATCGGTTTCAGCACGGGGGGCGAGACGATCGCCTTTGGTTCGATCGCCGGTAGCGTGACGCTGGCGACGCTCTCCGAAGCGGGAGAGGCGCTGACCGGCGATGATGCCGATCAGATCGACGCGGCCAAGGTCTTCCTGTTCGAGGAGGACGACGACGAAGAGCTGGCGCTGGTCAGCGTCGCCGAACTGGCCAAGGATGGTAGCTTCAGTCTGGGCGATATCCTGCCGGGTTCGTATCAGGTGTTCGCTGAGTTGGAGACGGCCAGCGGTCAGGAGATCAACGCGATCTACGACACCGACGACGACGGTTTGGCGGATCTGGTAGCGGTGGGCGACGGTGCGTCGCTGACCGGTATCGATATCGCCGCATCGGTGGTGGTCGCCACCCAGAAGGACGAGACGACGGGTGTGACGACCAAGACCAAGCCGTCGGGTGGCAATGCCGAAGCTCTGCTGACGATCGACATGGACGGCACGGCCGGCGATCAGTCACTGACGACGCTGACGAACGTGGATGTAGGTGCTGAAGTGAGTATCGATGTCCATATTTCGGGGGCGACCGACGTGTCTGGTTTTGCTGCCAAGTTGACCTACGACGCCGACATCCTGGACTTCGTTTCTGCGACCGATCAGGTGTCGGGGGTGACCAATTTCCTGCGTGGGGGCAACGGCACGGCGCTGTTCCTGTCGCCGCTGCTGCGCGAACCGGAGCTGGAGTATGGTGGCGCCATTCTGGGCGCGACCGAAACGACGGCTCCGGACGGTGCCGGTTTCCTGGCGCGCTTCAAGTTCAAGGTCAAGTCGGAGTTCGAGGGTGCTCAGGTGTCTCTGAATCAGGTGACGCTGAAGTCGACCAAGGGGGAAGATGTCATCAGTTCCTCGCTGTCGGCCAAGTTGGCTCCGCCGGTCTTCACAGAGCAGAAGAAGGGGGTCGTCTCCTTCGACTTCAACACCGCCGCCGGCGACCAGGAGGAGTTCCACAAGGGGTTTGTCACGGCCGGCAGTCAGGTCGAGATGGACGTCTACCTCAACCTGGACAAGATCGGCAGCGACTTCACCGATCTGTCGAACTACTCGGTGACGGTCGAATTCGACACCAAGCAGCTGAGCTATATCAGCTACTCCCAGTCCACTTCGACCGAGAGCAATCTGCTCGGGGCGAAGGGCGGAACAGTGCTGCCGTTGCCGGCGATCGTGGGTGATAATTCGGTGACCTTCGGCAATGCGATTCTGGGACCGACGGCGGAGACGTCACCCGACAGCAGTGGTCTGATCGGTCGGTTGACCTTCTCCACCACCAGCGACTTCAGCGAAACCGATCTGCTGGTGACCAAATACGCGTACAAGAGCGTGAGTGGATCACAGCAGGAGGTGTCGTCGGTCATCATCGCACGGATGAGCACCGGTGAGATCACCACAGTAGCTGCCGGTGGATCCGGTGGAGACGATGGTGGGGGTGTGGCCAATGCCGCCGGGGCCGACTTCGACGGTAGCGGGACGGTGGACTTCGGCGACTTCTTCATGTTTGCCGATGCCTTTGGCAAGCCGGCGGAGGGGGATGCGGTGACCTTCGACCTGGACAAGAGTGGTACGGTGGACTTCGGTGACTTCTTCGTCTTCGCGGATCTGTTCGGCAAATCGGCGAGCAAGCGGGTGGTCGACGAAGCTCTGCCGATGGTCGAGGGTCTGGCGTTGACGTCGGCGTCGGAAGCCGAGGAACTGGTGCTGTCGCTGCGCAGCGAGGGATTATCGGTGCGCGGCTACGGTGCGGTGGTCGAATACGATCCATCGGCTTTTGAGCTGGTGTCGGTGTCGGATGCGTCGAGTGTGCTCCGCCAGGGCGGCGAGTCGCTGCTGCTGCAGGAGGAGATGCCGGGTCGGGTGCTGCTACTGGGCAGCGCCACGGGCGGCGCGCCTGCGGTAGATGGTCTGCTGGCCGAACTCCGGTTCGCCCCGGTGCGTCCTGAAGCCGAAGGACTGTTCCGGTTGGAGGACGCGGTGGTGCGTGCGGAGAGCGGGGATGTAGCGCAGGTGCAGGATCTGGCTCCTGTGGAGGGTCGTTGGGTGCCGCAGGTGTTTGCGCTGCACGCCAACTACCCGAACCCGTTCAACCCGTCGACGACGATCCGCTATCAGCTGGCCGAGATGAGTCAGGTGCGCCTGGAGGTGTTCGACGTGCTGGGTCAGAAGGTGCGGACGCTGGTGGCGGAGGGGCAGCCGGCCGGTGTGCATCGGCTGGTGTGGGACAGCCGCAACGATATGGGACACCTGGTAGGTGCGGGTGTATATCTGTATCGCCTGCGGGCGGGTGAGTTTACCCAGGTGCGCAAGCTCCTGCTGCTCAAGTAGATAGCGCTGGCAGGATTACAATGGAAAGGCCCGCTTTCTTCCTTCGGGGGAAGCGGGCCTTTCTGCGTGTGATCGCGGTCACTTACTTCAGACCTGCGCAAAGTTAATTTATAGCAGGAGAACGGGGTGAAAATTACAGCCCCTCCCGGTCATCGGAGTAGTATGTGATTTACGGTATCTTTCTCGTTGCTCACGGTGTTTTGGGCACAGCGATTCAAGCGGTCCTTTCGGATCG
>Ga0233437_1004798_pt1 | contig 15517 bp, 10 predicted proteins | sample SI_122_August201_FD_182714 | JGI IMG/M metagenome (GOLD analysis project Ga0233437, IMG submission 182714) | Seawater microbial communities from Saanich Inlet, British Columbia, Canada - SI_122_August2016_200_MG | ecosystem: Environmental > Aquatic > Marine > Inlet | place: Canada: British... | reverse complement strand
TAACTTCTTTAGTTTTTCCACCACCCATAAGAATTGCAGCAACAATTAAAATTACTGCAGCAACCAAAGCACCAATAGGTCCAGTTGTTGCACCACCTTGAATAACAGAAGGCAAAATAAACATTAAAGCAGAAACTCCACCCCCAATATATGCAGACATTGCAGCTGACTCTGACTTTTGTAAAGATGCTAAAGGATCATCTTCAGTAAATATATCAGTAAATGAAGCAACTACAGTTGCAACTGCAGTAACAATTGCAACAACATTTGCTATAGTACTAACTCCAATAGCATTTTTACCTGCACCAGCAGAAACCCAATTTTTATCAACTGCACCTTTAGCAAACATAGCCTGGAAAAAATTTTCAGGTATAGCATTAATTCCTCCTGCAGCTGCTACAGAACCAGCCATTGTTGCACCAACAAAAGCAGCAGTACCAACATTTATTGCAGCTATTCCAATAATCATACCTAAAGAAGTGCCTAACCCACTTTCAGAAGTCTCACTTTCAATAATTTCAGATAGCCCTAACAATCCACCAAAAACACCATACTTACTAATCCACTCTCCATTAAAAGTATAATCAAAATCATCACTCACTTCATAAATTTTTTCAGTACCATCAATAAAAATACAATTTTCAGGATCATATGCACCATCATCATCTTCAATACAATACATATCACCACCATCACAAAATCTTTCACCAGTTTCAGGATCAGGATCAACATTCTCAATACAAGAATCATAACCAACATAAGTTCTATGTCTATAGAAATCACCAGTTTCATTTTCTCCACCAGCAGTAATAAAACTTTGACTATTAGTCATATAAAACCCATCATCAGTAAATACTCCAACAACATTTGTTCCAGCACCACAATCCCCCTGTGCAGCACAATAAAATGTCATGTTTTGGGCCCAATCAGGACCAAGACAACCAAGATTTCTACCTGGTTGCCAATTCACATCAAGGTAATTACTAACAGCATAAAGAACAGGACAATCAATTTCAGCAACAGCACACTCTTCAGTACTAGTATCACTCCAAAACTTCGAACCCAAAGGAACTGTTGTTATATTTTCATTAATCAAACCTTCAGAATAAGAATTTGTAACACAAGCACCACCAGTTTCAGTATTTTCACCATAAGGACTTTGTATACAAACTTCCTCTCTATAATCAGCACAAGGTTCTAAAATCTCTTCACCAAAATAACAATAAGATCTATAATGTTGACTACCAGGCCTATCTTTAAAATCACCAGCAGGACTTTCATACAAACACCAAGACTCACCGTGCTCTCTTTCACCACCAATCCTATCTTCACTATGAACATTCCTATCAACACCCTCACCAACTTCACCAGGATCATTAGCATCAACATAATAAACTCCATCAAAAGTATCTTTACATTCTACTGACTTACAAAAAGCATTTCCATCATCATCATAGCCACACCAATCACCTTCCAAATAATCACAATCCTCCATCTCTTCTTCTTGATTACCACAAGAATCAAACCAATAAACATCATCAGCAACACAAGCAGTAGAATCATGAGGTTCACAATAAGAACAATAACCTAAACCAGAACAATACCTCTCCTTGTAAAAACCATTTCCAGTGTTAATATCCAAATCAGGAATTTCACACTCACCACGAGAACCATAAGTACAACTATCATCAGTTACACAACAACCTTTATCACTATTGGTACAAATGTCAGTACACTCATACTCAGAATCAACATCTCTAAAATCTTTTTCAATATCTTCAAGATCTTTAATCAAATACTCACAATGGTCTTCAGTGGTATACGAACACTGATACTCAGCAATCACACAACAATTTTTTTCACAAACATCAACATCACATGAAGCACCTTCTTGCCAAATGTACCCATCAGTATTTTCACACTTCGCCTTAGGAACATTTTTAGAACATTTACCAACTTCAGAAACACAACACCCACCTTTACAATAAGAAGTTTGTTCACAAGAAGTTGCAGCATTTCCAGTACTCAAACAATTTTCATCACCAGTATAAACACACCAATCAGTTTCAGTTTGCTCACAACAAACATTTTGTTCAGCAGAAACTTCTTTAATTCCAGAAATAGTAAAGATAGAAAATACTATAATAAAAGCCATAAAGACTGCTTTTGATTTAAGAAAATCACCCCTCATATAGAAAGTTAATAGTTTAATTATTTAAATATCTTTTCTAATGGTAATATGCATTAATAAGACCTTGAAGAATCATCATAAAGCAAAGAATTACAATTATCACTTCTAAACCTATAAGCAAGATAAAGTTTTCAAAACCCAAAACACCTCTAGTAATTGCATCACTAGTAAGCTGAGATTTCATTTCAATAGAAGAATTTTCATTAATTTCATCACCCAATTCTTCATAAACGTTATTTTGAAGATCCATTTGCCAATCAACTGCAAAATTTACAACCCAAAAACAAGCAATCAAACTACTCACAAGAAAAATTGCACCAAAAATAACTTGCATCCAAGCAAACCTTCTTTTCCAATCCATATCTATTTCTAAGACTGACAGCTATTTAAATTTAACTAAAAGCAGTAGCAACAACCATTTCAGAACCAACATTTGCAAACTCATCTTGACAAATAATATGATATTCAGAATAATCACCAACAGTAAAACTATGCGAAGTAAATCCAGTTCCAGCCATCTCTACACCATTACCAAAAGTAAAACTTGTATCAGAATATTCACACATTGCAACTTCATTTGTTGTAACATAAATAGTTGAACCTAAGTAATAAACATTCTCAATAACAGGAGCATCAGAATCAACAGCAATTGTAAAAGTAATTTCAGACTCAGCAACATTTCCAACCTCATCTTCACATTTAATAGCATACTCATAATTGGCAGCACTTAAATCTTCCAAAGTTTGTGTGTGCAAACTTGTACCAGTGTTTAAGAAATCAATATAACTAACCCAATCAGCTCTTTTGTAAGCACAAACAGAATTACCACCATCAGAACCAACATCAGTATTAATTTGCATCTCAACATCATTGTAATACAAAGTGTTACCAGAAGGATAAACATAACTTATCTCAAGAATATCAGTAACACTAACACTCCAAGTTTCATAATTTTCCCAACTATTTCCCCACTCATCCTCACACCAGAAATAGAAACTATTTGTTCCATTCTCTAAAGGCAAATAAGCAGTACACTCAAACTCTCCCAACATACCATACTCATCTTCATCATAAGCACCACAAAAATTAAACTCATCAACCATTGAAGCATAATCAAGTGGTTCAGTTATTGAATACTTACAATTAGCTTCCCTATCCATCCTTACATTTACTTCATAAGTTGCTTGACCATTAGGCAACTGTGAACCAGATTCAGGAAGAACATAAACATAATTTTTAGGGAAATCAGAAGGTGGAATTTCACCAGCAATCAAATTAATTTGATAATGATCAATAGTATTACTCACACCACAAATATTTTCACAGAACACATAATAAGTTATCTCCTGCCCACTTTCATCAATACTCCTAGTCATAGAATGATGGTCATCTAAGTTCCCCTCCCCAGGAGAAATAAAAACACCATCAAGAGAATCAAATTCATCATAAAGTACTTCACTATAAACTAAACCACTACTTTCTATTGCCCACTGTAATTCTCCCCAACTAGTAACACCTTCATATCTTCCCCACAACTCATCAACAGCAATACTAGGAACAAACTTACATTCAGAAAGTTTATCAGTAATAACACCAAACTCAAACAAAGTAAATGAAATATCATCAACAGTATAACCACTATCATCAATAATTGATGCACTATAACCCTGCTCAATTAAAACTTCTTCATAAATACTTATATCTGGAGAAGTCAAATCAGCACATGCTTCTTCAGTACAATAACCACCTTCAACACCTTCCTTCTCAGGAACAAAAATACAATCTTCACCTAAACTATTACATCTAAATTCATTACAATAAGAAGCTGGTGAAAAACCTTCAATCTTTTCACCATCTTTAGAAAATATTAAACCACCTTCCTCAATTGTTTTGTTACACAAATCACATTTATTACTAGAAGGACCAACAAAAGGTTTACATTCAAAGCCAATATCAATTTTTTTAACATCACCATTATCATAAGAATGTTGAAATTCTGAATCAGCAGTTTGACACCAATCATCTCCCAAATAAACAACAAATTTTTGGACATTAAGATTCCAATTTTCTACATCTTCTTGCAAACTAAAAGTATGAAAAACTTCTTCATTAAATATCCAAGGTTTAAAACTTCTAAACACATTATAAAACTCATAAAGTCTTTCTTCATAACCAATATAACATAATTCACTAGCATCAATTTCAGGATTAGTAACCTTCCCTACAGCACAGCTCATTAAATCATCCTGAAGTCCAGAACTACCAACATTAAAACCCAAATTTTTTGTTATCGAACTAACCCTAGTACGAACATTTCTACAATCAGTATTCGTAGTTTCAAGATAAGCAGGATTATAACAAAAACCAGAGTAATCACAAATTTGTTCTAAAGTAAAATAATGAGGAATCATATGACTAGTAAAAAGATCATCAACAATACCAACAAGATCTTCTATATAATCATAATAATTTGCTCCAAGATAATCTGAAGAATAATAATGATCAGGATCACTAGTTATTTTATTTTCATCAAAAAAAGAACAAGGTCCATCATCATCACAATAATCATAATCCTTATTTGTACAACTTGCTTGTAACCAATCTGAGATTCCATCTTCATCATGATCCTTTTGATCAAAACAAGATTCACCATAACCAACCTCTGAATTCCCAATCCCAGTAAGGGATTTAGAAATATCCAAACCATCAACCTCACCTGTTTCACCAAGAATATTAATGTCAAGACCACAATCTCCTCTAGAACTACAATAATCAGCAGCCATCATAGAAAACTGAGGCCTAAGACATAAAGAATTTATGTAAACTTCCCAACCAGTATCTTGGTCCCCATAAACAACTTCACAATCAAAAGTAGCTAAACCACAATCATTAGTTGCAGTAGGGATGGTAGAAACACCTAAACTTCCATCAGAATTTTCAACAGGATCATCTAAAGGCTGAAAATATTGTTCAGCAATATCTGTAGTATCACCACTACCATGATAAGTTTCAGCATAGTAGGTTTCAAAGTTATTAATTTCACAATCAGCAGTAAAAATTTCATTTGCTAAATCATAACCAGCAACACAAATACTTTCCCTAGCAGAACCACAACTATACATTTGCTCATCCCCATCAACACAACCAGCCATATAATGTTGTGTACCAGGCCTATCTCTAAAACTTCCAACAGGCCCTTCATAAACACACCAAGTTTCACCACTCTTTCTTTGACCACCAAGTGTAAATTCTTTTTTCTGCCAAACATCACTAAAATCTTGATAATAAACATCATAAGAATTAAAATCACCAAAAACAGTATCAGAAGGAAAACTAAAAGTATCTTCACAAGCACTTGTAACACATCCACCAGCAATCTCAGAACAACTTTCAGGGCAAGACTCAATCAACCCATCTTCAAACCCACAACTATCCTCAGCATACAAATTACCACCTTCACAAAAAATTTCATCAGTAGACTCACACTCACAAACAGCTTCAAACTCACCATCAACCAAATAATCACTAACATCAGTACAATACTGACCAGGATAAAAACCATAACCACTATCACTATCCATCTCATCACACATCTCAGCAGTATCATACATGCAACCATCTAAACCAACACAACAACCTTGCTCTTCAGCAGCAACATAAGAATAACACTGTTCCAAACTAATCCCCTCTTCAAAACTAGGAGTCAAACCAGAATCTTCATACTTAACCAAACACTCTTCATAAGTCACATCAACATCATACTCAGAACCCAACCAACAACAACCAAGATCACACTCACCATAATCCTCACAAGAACCAGTATTAAAATCAGCATCTTCAATAGAATCACAAGCTAACTTTGAACCACCAGAACCACAAGTTCCATCATCCATAATACAACAACCAACTTCACACTCAGGCAAAGTTTCACAAGAAGACCCACCATAAAAATCACCAGCACAACTTCCTTCAGTAGTTCCAGAAACACAATAATCACCATAAACACTCTCAATACAACAACCAACATCAGCACTAGCTAAACTAATACATAACAAACTAAATAAAAGTAATAATACCTCTTTTCTCATTAGAAAAACCAAAGTAAAATTCATTTAAATAACTTTGCAAAATAATTATATAATAATCTAAATTAGATTATTGATAATCAACTATTAAGAAAAATACTTTGTTAGTTTATTATATAATAGAACAAAACACCAGCCAACAACAAACCAAAAAACAAAAGCTTCAACAGTACCCAAGAATAAACCCAACCAAGTTGATAGATCTGCAAAATAAAAAGGATTAGTTGTCTCAAGAACAGATATTAGCCCTGACTGCAAGCTCCCAGAAAAGTTATTAGCTAATAACCCCAAAAGTGAAATAAAAAAAGTAAAAACAGCCCAAACAACACCTAATGCAATTCCAAAAGATTTTCTACTTAACATAACAAATCTAAATACAAAAAACTATATAAAACTTCGCAACATAAAAAACAATATGAAAAAGTGGTTACATAAGTTAGAATACGCAATTGATTGGCTTATTCCTTGGATGATTTTAATTCTATTAGCCATAATTATTCTAGAACTTTTTTTCCATGATTTCGCAGAAACTTACCATCTATATATAAACATTGCAGACTATACAGTAATAGGAGTTTTTGTCGTCGATCTTTACTTCAAATATATTAGAATAAGAAACATAAAAACATTCTTTAAAACATGCTGGTTAGATATACTAGCTGTATTTCCATTCTTCCTAGTGTTCAGGTTTGTAGAAAGATTCATAATTTTAATAGAACTTTCAAAAGACATAAAACAATTTCAAATGTTTTTCCATGAAGGATTAGAATTAGAAAAATCAGGATCAAAAATGATCCAAGAAAGTTCACGAATAATTCAAGAAGCAGAAAAAGCAGGAAAGGTTTCAAGAGTTAAAAACATAATGAGATTCTTTAAACCAATCCAAAGAACACCAAGATTAATCAAAGCATTACCTTTTTTTGAGCAACCAACAGGAAAGCACCACATTCATGAACCTAAACAAGAGTTTAAAGATGTAGAAGAAAAAATTGTAAAAGAAGAAAGAAAGGTCAAAAAGATTGCAAAAAAAGAAGAAAATTATATAATTACAAAATTAAAATCTTGGTTCAAAAAATAAAAACCTTTAAATAAATAATATTCTATAGAATCATACATACATTGGGAGGTGTATTAAATATGTTAAAGAGAGGGATACTAATTTTATTTATGTTCATTCTAAGTATGAGTATAGTAGCAGCCGTAGATTTTGAGTTCAATGGAACAGTAAAATATGAAAATGGGACAGCAATTGAAAATGCAAATGTAAGTTTGCTGATAAAAGATAGTAGTTGGGCAGATTTAATGCAACCAATTAACCAAACAAATGCATCAGGTTGGTTTAACTTCACAGTCCCTGCAGATGCATCTTATACATATCAGCTATCTATTTTCTACCACAATTCAACAACTGTTACACACATTGGAAAATCATTACCATCATTTCCATACTCAGAAATATCAGCTGTGTTTGCAAACACCTACTACTTAGAAGAAGCAGGTACAATAAACATTACAGTTAAAAATTCAACTGGTTCAATAATTCCAAATAACGAGTTTGCAGTACAAATCAAGGATACAAAATTAGGTTATCCAATAAGTACAACTGCAAACATTGGAACAAAAAATTATTCTATGTACTATGTACCAAAAGGCAGGAACTATTCAATCATGGTATATCCAGCATCAGGTTCACCTCAAACCTTTATACCAGTTAGTTATGATTGGAGTAACTTTACTTCAATAGTACCATATAACATAACTTCAAATGCAATGAGCCATTACAATTCAGATACAGTAACAGTAACAAAGGAATTCAACCTAAATGTAACAAGAGCAACAATTGTTGGGAATTTGAATTACTTCAATATGTCAGAAATTTATGGCTGGTCAGAAATGACAGTTATGGCTTTCCTCCTAGAACCTAATAATATCATATCTACACTATATGGTAAACTTCCTTTCAACCAAAGTTCAAATTATGGGCAATCAGACATCTACAATTACACAAATGGAACTGGAACATTTAACATAAGTATTCCATATGCAGCAGTAGAATCAGTTAGTGTAATGTTATTTGCAACAGCAAAAAATGGAAGTACTTTTTATGGTGGTTATAGAAACATAACATTAACAAACACAACAGTAGCTGATTTCAACATAACTCTATATGGATTACTTGGTTCAAATGAAACAATGAACTTATCACATGGAACTGGTTCAACTATGATAAACACAACACAACAAACATTCAACCTAGTTAATGCAACCAATCAAAGTTTAACTAACCCAAGTGCACACATTGAAACAACTGTTGACTATTCAAGTTATGGATCAATTGAATTTACATTCATGAGTGATTTAACAGGAACAGGTCCTGCTAACATTACAGTTCCATTACTAAATGTTACAGGCATAAAAGAAATGAACATTTACATGAATGACCAAGCACCAAGAAGAACAAGTAGAACAATAGCACAAGTTGTTGCAAACCCAAACATAACATTAAAACCACTTAACATGAGTGCAGGAGATATTAATGGTGCACTTGCAGCATCAGGAATTAGCATGGACATTTACAGGTCAAACTCAACATGTGATGTACCAAACCCACCTTCAGCATGTCAGTTATCTGACTCAAGCAACTTGGGAGCACTTAACATGCTTGCAGCGGTTATTGGTGGAGGCCGAGTTAGCTTTAGAATGAGTTATGGTGGAATTGTTGTACACTATGTAAATGTTGACATGCTTGCTTCTGGACCACCAGATGCACTTTTTGATGACACTGCAGACAACAGTACAAGTTCAACAAATGGATTTTCAGCAGGAGTAAGATTTGGTTCAGCAGGACCCACTATCTATGACTATGTACTTGTTGCAATGAACTACAGTAGTGGTGATGGTGGATTAAATGAATCACAAGAAGTTAACATGTCTATCCCATATTTCTATGGAGAAGATAGTTGGACAACACCTATTTGGAATGTAACAGCAAATGGAACAAATGGTACTGGATTCGCAGGAAATTACTCACACTACAACACTTATGCAACAGAATGGGGAATATTAATGGGTAACACAAGCTGTACAACCAACTACACAAGTTCTTGGTTTAATGCAACAAATCCATGTCACATTGATACAGCAAACAACAACATTTGGATAAGGTTACCACATTTCTCAGGAACACAACCAACAATAACAGGTGCAAGAAACAATGGTACAGTTGTAGAAGCAGAATCATCAAGTGACTCAACAACCTCAAGTGGATCAAGTGGTGGAAGCAGTGACGATGATGATGAAACCACAGATGACGATGAAGAGGAAGAAAGTACAACTACAACAAGTGATGACGATGAAGAAGAAGTTGTAAACCTAGAAACCAACACTGATTGGGCTGACACAGGAGAGATTACATTAGAAGAAGTTGTTGAAGGCGATGCATTCGAATTCAAATTCACCATTACAACAGAAGATGGTGAAGAAGAAGAGGAAGCACACTCATTAATCATTGATGAGATTACAGAAGATTCAGTAACCCTAACAATATACAGCGACCCACAAGAAATAACATTAATGTTAGAAGAATCCAAAAGTGTTGACTTAAATGCAGATGAAATAAATGATGTCCTAATAACTTTACACAGTATTGAAGATGGTAAAGCAGATATTACAATCCAAAAGATTGGAGAATGGGCACCAGTTATTGAAGAAGAAGCAAAAAGTAAATTATGGCTTTGGATTACAATAGCAATAGTAGCAGTACTTCTAACTGCAACAATAATTTTCTTCCTTAGGAAGAAATAATTTTTTTTCTTATTTTTTATAAAATTCTAAAATCTTATCAACAGGATTAGCATCAACTACAATGTTCCAATCTTTAGGAAAACAACCATGATAATTTTTCCACATATACCTTTCATCAATAAACACAACAACCCCACGATCAGTCTCACTTCTTATACACCGACCAGAACTCTGCACAGCTTTAATTATAGCAGGAATAACATAACCATAATCCCAACCTTTTGCATACCTTCTATCATAATAATTAATTAACTCCTTAGTTTCAAGATCAGGAGGAGCCAAAGGCAAACCAACAACAACAACCCCATTAAGTAAATCACCAGGAAAATCAACCCCTTCTGCAAAACTTCCACCAACAACACCAAATAAAACAGCCCCCATTTTCTTATAACCTTCAAACTTTTTCAAAAGAGCTTTCCGAGCTTCATTCCCACCATAACTATCTTCTAATAAAATGGTCTTATCACTCTTATCCATAAAAAAATTATAAACTTCATCTCTAAGATAATAACTAGGGAAAAAAACAGCAACATTCCCTTCAACAGAATTACAAACATCAGCACAACGTTCAGCAATTTGTTTATACATCATAGGAGACCTAGAATTATACTTAGTTGTAGTCCTAGGCAAAACAATATTCAACCTATTCTCTTTTGGAAAAGGACAAGGAAACTCTAACAACCTACAATCTTTCAAACCCAACAAATCAACATACATTCCTAAAGGGTTCAAGGTACCGGACATACCAACAAAAGCAAATGACTCATTGACAACCTCACCCAAAGCCAACTCAGGAGCTAAACACCGATAATCCAACTTAACAAAAGACCTTCCAGTTTTACTAACACCTTTCTTCAAAATTCTAACAAACCCATCATCAGGTCCAATCCAATGTTCCAAGAACCCAGCTATAGCCAAAGCATAAGACCTCTTTTTTTTCTCCAAAACAGCATCAGAAATATAATTCAAACTCCCAATCAACTCTTCATACCCATCAATTAAATTATAAAACTCTTTCATAGAAAAAACTTTTTCACCCTTAACATTCTTTGCAAACATTTCCAACCCTTTCTTAATATTATCCAAAGCATCAACAGTATCTTTATCACCAAACTCTCTAACCTCATTCATTGCAAAAGACAAAGTAATTGTAGACAAACTAGCACTCAACTCATCACGAGCCCTCTTAGGCAAATTGTGTGCTTCATCAAAAATAAAAATACAATCATCCAACCCTTTATCCAACCTAGTCAAAAGATTCTTCCTGATCCAACCATTCAATGCATAATTATAATCAGCAATAATAACATTAGCTTTCTTAGCCATAGTCAAAGCCATATCATAAGGACAAACTTTATCACAAACCCCACAAAACTCTTCAACAAACTGTGGAGACTCAGCTTTCAAATCCTCCAAAAGTATCTTAGCTTCTGGAGTCAACTTACCTTTCTGTTTCATATAATTCAAATATTCACAGCCATCTTTCTCTTTCAAACTCTTACAATATTCAGCAAACTCACCAGAAGTTAACATATCAATACCAGACTGGTTACACATATGCCTTTTACCCAACAAATCAACAGCAACAAAATCCAAACCAAACTTCTTCTTAATCTCTTTAAGAGTTTCAAGAACAATAAAATGCTGTGTATTCCTAGAAGTTAAAAAAAACAAAGTTTTTTTCTTTTCAATAGCCAATTTCAAAGCAGGAGCTAACACAGAAATACTTTTACCAACACCTGTCGGAGCATGTACTAATAACTGCTTTCCTTCAGAAACAGCACTGTACACCCCATCCATAAACAGATCTTGATAAGGTCTAATTTGTTCATAAGGGAAATAATATTCCATAACAGATTTAACCAAAACTAGCTTTATAAATTTTTATGGCATGTAGTCAAAACAAATAATTTCCCTTCAACCCAATAACTTTCTTAGTTCTCTTTCTCTAGAAGGCAATTTTAATTTTCTCCTTATTTTAACTTGAATCTGTCTTGCGTTCTCTCTTGTAAAATCAAATATTGCTCCAACTTCATCAAGAGTATGTGCTTCATAACCACAAATACCCATCCTCATTTTAAAAAGTGTAACATCCCTAGTCCCTTCTTTTCCATCCAGATTCATTAGATTTTCAAGATTATCTAAAACCATTTCAATTCCTTCCCTTCTCCTTTCCACACCCAATAATTCAACTGGATCATCAACATTAGGATTTTCAAATACATCAACCAATCTTCTATCATCATCTTCACCTACTTGATTATCAAGTATCTCAAGTGCTTTAGGTAAAGAAAGAGCATTAGAAATTTGATCTTGGGAAAAGTTTGAGAAATCAGTTAAATCTTCTAAAGTTGGTTCTCTCCCTAATCTAGGAAGCAAATATTTTTGAGTTTGACGTATCTCTCTGGATATCTCATGTTGATAAACTGGAAGTCTTATTGTCCTGCTTTGTTCATCAATAGCTCTCTTTACATGCTGCCTAATCCACCAACAAGCATAAGTACTAAATTTATACCCTCTTGTATGATCAAATTTTCTTACAGCACTAAACAATCCTATATTCCCTTCTTGAATCAGATCTAAAAGAGCTACACCCCTATCTTTATAACCACTTGCAATAGAAATTACTAAACGCAAATTATGCTGAATAAATACTTGTTTTGCCTCTTCCTTCTCATTATCATCTCCTTCTATTAACTTTTTTCCATAAAACTTTTCTTCATCCCCTTTTAATAATTGGAATTTAGCCATCTGTCTAAAATAAGTTGCTAAATGTCTTCGTTGATCTTCATATCTTGGCATATTAAAGGGATTCAACAGTTTATTTAAAAAAGTTGCCTATCTATACATAACCATCAGCCTTAGCCAACATCAACCCAGAAAGTGTAGCTTCATCAAACACCAAACCCCTACTAACCATCTTAATAACTTTATTATAATTAAAAAACTCCAACCCACAAACCAAATCATTGTTATACTTTTGCAACTTATCTCCAACCTCAACAAAGAAAAACAAATGTTCTTTCTTAGAAATCCCAATCAAAGGAACACTAATACCCAACCTTTTAATTTCAGAAACCTCATACCCAGTTTCATCTTCAACCTTCCTACGAATTGCCTCCAAAGGAGTCTCACCATCCAACATCCAACCACCAGGAATCTCCCAACCAACCTTACCACAAATAAACCTATTAGTTTTAAGCATCAAGAGCTTCCCATCCTTCACAACAACAGCAGCAACAGAATTATTATTATAATCTAAAATAAAATGCTCAATGAAATTATTAGACTTAGTTTCAACCAAAGCCTTATCTAAGTTCACATAAGGTGTTGAACAAACTCTTTCTTTCATGATTACTTTCATATAACTTATTACAAAAATTTACTATTTTTAAACTTTACTCAGGTTTCTTCTCGACTTTATCTAAAACTTCAGTTTCAACAACTTCTTCCTTCTTACCCCTAAAAATCAAGAACACCACAAGGATAACAACAAGAACAGCAATAAGCTTAAGCAAAGTCACTTTCCAACCAGGCAAATCCTCTTCAGAATCATCAACAACTTCACCAATATCCATTCCAGTCACATCATTTTGAGCCCCAACCTTTTGAAAAACAAGAGTTACAATACCATCACTTGAAATTGAATAAAGAGCCAAAGTTAACTCAGCATCATTGTCCATTTCTAGATCAACATTAGCAATAGTATCTAAAGTAAGCCATCCACTTTTCATTTGAGTACTATTATCTGCATAAGGAACAACCTGAAAATCAATAGAATTTTCAAACACATTATTCAAAATAACAACATGATTCGCACCTTTCAGCTCAAATCTAACTTCATCACCCTCTTCTAAGTAAAATCCTTGTGTACTACCTTCAGAAAAGTCTAAATCATAACTATTTCCAGCTAAAACTAAACCAGAACACAAAATAACGAAAATCCCTATTAAATTAAATAATTTCATAGAACAGAAAAACAAAGCACAATTTATAAATTTTATGCCATAAGAGAAATATATACTACAGCACCAGAAACCACAAACCAAGCAATTATTCCCAAAACAAGCCTATAATCCTTGTAAAACAACTCACTTTTCATTGCAATTTCAGAACCAGAATACACTAAATATAAGTATCTCAGAACCACATAAAAAGCAAAAGGAACAGTAAATATCATATAAGGATAAACACTCAAAAAACTATACATACCATATGAAACAAACAACAAAGTACTAGTAATAATCAAAAGAGCACTAACCAATTTCTCATCATACATCTTCAAAACACTTCTTTTAACACCACTCTTAACCTCAGCACTCCTTTTTCCAACAGCAATAAACAAACTCAAGAAAAAAGTACACAAAATCAACCAAGGACTAATCCTAACATCTAATATTACAGCACCAGCAACAGCCCTAATAACAAAGTTAATAGAAATAAACAAAATGTCCAAAAACAATTCCTTTCTAAAAAACAAAGTGTACAACTGTGTTAAGAAAAACATCAAAATCACTAAGTAAAAGAAATAAGTTGACAAACTCATAGCTAATATCAAAGACAAAACAACTAACACAGCAGCAACAAACAAAGCTAAACCAGAACTTATCTTACCAGAAGCAAGAGGCCTTTTCTTTTTCTCTTTATGCTTTCTATCTTCAGCAATATTAGCATAATCATTTAATATATAATTAGACGAAGAAACCAAACAAAGTGCAATAAAGCCTAAGAATGACAAAAATACAGCATTAAAATCAAACACTAACCCTGCAAATACAACAGCAATAAACACTAACAAGTTCTTATAATACTGCTTAACCCTCAACAATCCTAATAACATATAACAAGAAAATTAACCTTCCTTTAATAAAACTTACGAAATACAAAATATGCAATAAAAAGAACAATTACACCTATTATAATCCATAACCACCACAAACTACCACTCTCTTCTTCAATAACAACATCAACATCATCATCTTCAACAGCATACTCAATATCATCCTCAACAACACCATCATCAACTTCAACAACAATATCATCAACAACATCTTCTTCAGAACTAATACCTAACAATTTACTCAACCCACTAAAAAACCCAGACTTTTCAACACTCTCTTCAACCTCAACATCACCAGCAAATATAACATCAGCACTATCACCTTCAATATAAATAACACTAGGAATAATTGCATCAACTACCTCTTGATCAACAATAACATCATCATTAATGTAAACATTTTTTTCTTTGTTAACCAAAACCATCAGATCCATTTTATCATCCCCCACAGAAGTTACAGCAATATCAACAGGAGTTTCTTCTCCAGCATAATTATCACTGTTTGGAGTTGAACCATAAAAAAATCTATAATCAGAACAATCAACTAACCCACAATCTTTTTGCCAAACATCCTCATCACCACCATAACCATTCCCA
>Ga0233437_1004796_pt1 | contig 15518 bp, 13 predicted proteins | sample SI_122_August201_FD_182714 | JGI IMG/M metagenome (GOLD analysis project Ga0233437, IMG submission 182714) | Seawater microbial communities from Saanich Inlet, British Columbia, Canada - SI_122_August2016_200_MG | ecosystem: Environmental > Aquatic > Marine > Inlet | place: Canada: British... | reverse complement strand
GTTTTCCTTGAATGTCAGTGATCCCACAGACATCGCCCATGAGGTTGTGCATAAATTGCGTTACAGTGGTCAGTACATGATAACTGAATTAGGAGAATTTACTCAAGATGTTAGCTATGGGACTAAATTAAGAATTGTTTCTCAAAGAAAAGTTGTTTCCAATAGAGAACATAAAGAACCAGTTGTGAGTGTCGACGTTCGTCATAATAGGCATCGACACGATAAGGGCGGTTTATGGATTGTTTTCAACGCCTATAAAATGGGAGCCGGTCTGATGGCCTTGTCACCAACAAATGAAGACGTTTTATGGAATCCTATTAAACAACTGGCAAGTCAGTAAGAATAGTCTTTATCTAGAATTAATCTTGATAGACGTAGCTACAAATAGTATAATGTAGCTATAACAAGCAATGACATCAAAGATGATTAAGAAGGGATTTAAAAAATGAGTCCAAAAAATAAAAAAACAAAGCATGCTGTTTTAGTAAATCATAAAAACTATTCTTATAGCTTAACACCTATTAATAGAAAAATAACGTTAGTAAAATGTGAAGATGCCAATATTGATCAAGAATTTCTTAATGAAGATATTGCTACGTTTTTAATAGATCTACCAGAACTTATCTTAGCTGAAAAAAAATATCGCAGTGAACAAACAGAAGTCATCAGATTTCGCGTGAGTCCTGAAGATAAAAGAACGATCGAACAAAAAGCCCTAAAACAAGGCTTTAGCAACGTTTCCACTTTTCTCAGAAGATTAGCTCTAGAGGCCTAAACTTTAGTCTTTAACACGACATTCGTGTGTTTGGGTGGCTGTGTCCTGATAGTGTTTTAAACCATTATACAAAGCATTTGTTGTTCTGTTCATGTCCATACGAACAGCTTCATTTTGACATGAAAGGTTCATATCAGTAGCACTTATGTGTAACGTGCACTCATTTTCATCAGAAATCTGAGAACCATAACTTTTGTAATAGAAAAAATTAATGTCTAAGCTATCGTCGCTTTCATTACGTAATGTATCACGAATCACATAATTCCAATAACCTTGATAGGGATCATTTTGAGCACAGAATCTATTTGGACATGGTGGAAAGGGAACTGTTTCGTGATAACTACTGATTTCGGAACAAACAGGTTGTATGAGTTTTGTGTTTTCCCCAACTAGTTTATTATTATAAATGGGTAGTGGATCTGTTGTCCAGCCATCAAGAGTTTCTCCTTTGAATGTGGTATCAAAATCTTGAAAAGTGGGTAATGTTAATTCTCCCATTGTTCCTCCAAAAAAATAAGTTTTGTAGTGATTATATCGCTCCATAGTTCAAAAAGTTGCTAAAGTTAAAGGAAAAAGGTGATTAAGCGTGTCCTTGTGGACTCAGGGTGCTAAATTGTTAGATATTCCTTGATTTTTCTATATATAAGTATTTAATTGCAAAAACCAAAATAAGCCAGTCATTGCGAGGCCTTTAGGCCGTGGCAAATCCAGGTACTGTCATCCCTGCGAAGGTGGGGATTATACGTTAAATGAATTAAGTCCGTCTTCGCTAAAGCTACGACGCGACAAGGAGTACATAATGTCAACTAAGCTAACTATCGATAAAACAATAAGAAAAGAAGCTGTTAAACGCTGCAAAGAACAAAATATTATTTTGCCAACATTTGCCCAGCAAAAAGATCCAAGCCTTGTTCCTGATAAAATAAAGGCAAAACTCAAAGACGTGGGACTCTGGGATGTTAATTCACTCAATCTTTTCCGCATAACATGGAAAAATGATACCAAAACAGGTGCCTATGGTGATGTGAATTATGTGGAAATTCCCTCAGAAATCACAGGCGTCAAAGCCCGTATTTTTGGTCTGGTAGGCAAATATTTTCCCACAGGAGCCCATAAAGTAGGGGCTACCTATGGTTGTTTAGCACCAAGTTTGATAACGGGCAGTTTTGATCCGGCTAATCAAAAGGCTGTTTGGCCTTCAACAGGAAATTATTGTCGTGGTGGAGCTTATGTGGCTACATTACTGGCCTGTGATTCTGTAGCCATTTTACCTGAAGAAATGAGCCAAGAACGTTTTACCTGGCTCAAGGAAATTGGTTCTGAAATTTTTGCCACACCTGGTTGCGAATCCAATGTAAAAGAAATCTACGATAAGTGCTGGGAGCTAAAAAAAGAGCGTGGTGATAAAGTGGTTGTTTTTAATCAGTTTGATGAATTTGGCAACAGCATGTGGCATTACAATGTGACAGCGAGTGCCATGGAAGATGTCTTGAAAAATGTTTTAGGTCCTAAAGATACTTTAGCGGCCTATGTTTCTGCAACAGGTTCTGCCGGCACGATTGCTGCTGGTGATCGTTTAAAAGAACTCTATCCTCATATGAAAATGGTGGCCTCAGAAGCCTTACAATGTCCCACATTATACAATAATGGTTATGGTGGTCATCGCATTGAAGGTATTGGCGATAAACATGTTCCTTGGATCCACAATGTGAAAAATACTGATGTGGTTACAGCTATTGATGATGAAGCCTGCATGCGCATCATGCGTCTTTTTAATGAAAAAGAAGGACACGCTTATCTTAAGGAACTTGGTGTTACCGATGATGTGATTGGTAAGTTAGAGCTTTTGGGTATTAGTGGTATAGGTAATTTATTATCAGCCATTAAAACAGCCAAATACTATGAACTCACAGAAAATGATGTGATCTTTACTGTGTTTACCGACTCCATGGAAATGTATGGCTCACGTATGCAAGAAGAGCAAGAGCGTCATGGTGCGTATTCACATGAAAAAGCAGCTGTTGATTATAACCGCTATCTAGATGGTTTTGGTGTGGATCACTTATTAGAACTTACTTATGCTGATCGTAAACGCATTCATAATTTAAAATACTTTACGTGGATTGAACAGCAAGGCAAAGATGTCGATGAACTCAATGCCCAATGGTATGATCGTGACTATTGGACAAGTCGTTTTAACATGACCCAACAATATGATCGTCTCATTGAAGAGTTTAATAATGAAGTAGGACTGTTGGAAACACTGTAAAAGGTTCGCTGGATCGCAGGGTCGCAGGGTCGCAGGATGATATTGTGACATTGTGAGACGTGATTAGCATAAATTTGTGCTCGTTATCAAAAATGCTGACATATCCACTGGTATTGATAATGAAACCAAATCAGTAACTCTTGTTATTGATCAAGGCAAAATTGCGTCTCTTGAAGAGGATGCTTTTGAAATTCCTTCAGAGGCACAAGTTCTTGATGTTAGTGGCTGTCTTGTGCTTCCTGGTGCTATTGATCCGCATGTGCATTTTGATACACCTGGTTATGAAGATCGTGAAGATTTCGCCCATGGTACGCGTGCGGCCGCTGCCGGGGGTGTCACAACAATTATCGATATGCCAGATACCTGTGTGCCCACAGTGACAAATGTAGAACACTTGCAGGCAAAAAATGAAGCCATTGGTAAAATGGCTTATGTTGATTATGCTTTATGGGCCGGTATGTCAGCCAACACATTGCGTGATGATGATTGGCAAGACAATATGGCCGCGCTTTGGGATGCTGGTGTGATTGGTTTTAAATCATATCTTATTTCTGGCATGAAAACTTTCCAAGACCTTTCTGTTATTGAGCTTGGTCAAGTCATGCAAAAAGCAACAGACTTGGGTGCGTTGGTTGGCCTCCATGCAGAAGATAAATCTATTATAAAAGCGCGCACAGAAGAGCTTCAAGAAGAGGGAAAAAACACATTACAAGATTATTACTTTTCCCGTTCTTTTCCAGCAGAAATAGAAGGTGTGATTACTGGTCTAGGACTTGCTAAGCAAACCGGTTGTGCTTTGCACATTGTGCATTTGGGTTCTGGAAAAGCGCTCAACCACATTGCCAAACAAAGATCTCTTGGTGTGAATGTCACCGTGGAAACGTGTCCTCATTACTTGCAGTTCACGCACGAGGATTTTGAATCAAAAGGTGCTTATCTCAAAACAGCTCCAGTGGTCAAAACAGCAGAAGATCGTGACGCCTTATGGCATGGTATCATCGATGGTCACATTGATTTTATGGCTACTGATCATGCGCCCTGTTCTGAACAAGATAAAGAGCAAGACAATGTCTGGAATGCTTATGGTGGCATGCCTGGAGTAGAACTCATGTTGCCTTATTTGTTTTCAAAAGGCTATATGAAGCAAAGGATTTCTTTAAGTCAGTTAATTGATTTAACAAGTACGCAAGCCGCAAAACGATTTGGTTTGTACCCTCAAAAGGGATGCTTGGCCGTTGGCAGTGATGCTGATCTTGTCATCATTGACCCCAAAAACATTTGGGCCGTACATGGTCAGACAATGCAATCAAAAGCCAAATGGACTTGTTTTGAGGGCATGAGTTTTGTGGGAAAAATAAGACAAACCCTTGTTCGTGGTCATGTTGTGTTTGATGCCGCTGACGGAGTTGTTGGGGAACCAGGATATGGTAATTGGGTTCAAAGAATAATGAATAATGATTAACGAATGATGAATAACGAAGTAGGAGAAAGAAAATGAGTAAAATATTAGAACTTGCAGAAAAATATGAAAATGACGTGGCTAACTTTTTAGTCGATATTGTGAAAATTCCTTCACTCTCTGGTCAAGAAAAAGACGTTGTTGAACGCATTGGTGCAGAGATGAAAAAAGTGGGGTTTGATGAGGTTTGGGTTGATGGATTAGGTTCTGTCGTTGGTCGCATCGGTAATGGCCCTTTTAAATTAGCTTTTGATGCACACATTGATACTGTTGATGTGGGCAATCGTGCTAATTGGGATTTTGATCCCTATGATGCTCATATTAAAGATGGCAAAGTTTGGGGCCGTGGTGGCGCTGATCAAAAGGGCGGTATGGCGTCCATGGTTTATGCGGGCAAAATTATCAAAGAGTTGGACCTTGCTAAGAACTGCACAATTTACATGGTTGGTTCTGTCATGGAAGAAGACTGTGATGGTTTATGTTGGGATTATTTAATTAAAGAAGAAAAATTGAAACCAGATCTTTGTGTGCTTACCGAGCCAACAAGTTTAAACATCTATCGTGGTCATCGTGGACGCATGGAAATTCAAGTGCACACAAAAGGAATTTCTTGTCATGGATCAGCTCCTGAGCGCGGTGAAAATGCGATTTACAAAATGGCTAATACAGTTTTGGGAATTGAAAAACTCAATGAACGCATTACAAGTGATGAATTTCTTGGTAAAGGGACTGTTACTGTGAGCGAAATCACCTCTGTTAGTCCTTCGCTTTGTGCTGTGGCAGATGGGGCTTCTATTCATTTAGATCGCCGCTTGACGTGGGGCGAAACCGAAGAAAGCGCTGTTAAAGAGGTTAAAGAAGTCGTGGGTTTTGATAAAGATGCCACTGTTGCAATTCCTGTTTATGAAGGCAAGGGCTATACGGGAAAGACATTTCCCATGAAAAAATATTATCCCACATGGAAACTTCCCGAAGAACACGAGTTTGTGCAAACAGCCATGAGTAGCTACAAGAATGTATTTAAAGCTGATCCTAAAGTGGATAAATGGACATTTTCCACAAATGGTGTGGCCATAATGGGTATTAATGGTGTGCCTTGTTTTGGTTTTGGACCTGGTCATGAAGAACAAGCCCATACACCGAATGAATGGACGCCTGTGGATCACTTAGTTAAAGCAACAGCGTTTTATGCGCAATTTGCTGAAGAAATGAGTAAATAATATTATATTTGAGGAGATAAATATGAAACATTTAAAAGGAAAACATTTTATTACAACAGAAGATTGGTCCCGAGAAGAACTTGATCACCTTATGGATCTCTCACATGAACTGAAAGCAAAAAAACTAAACGGAGAGGTGAGTAATCTCTTAGAAAACCAAACGCTTTTTATGCTCTTTTTTGAGCAATCTACGCGCACAAGAAATTCCATGGGTTGTGGTATCACACAATTTGGTGGCAACTCACATGATTTGACTCCAGATAAAGTTCAAATATCTCATGGGGAAACAGCAAAAGATACGGCAATTGTTTTAGGCCGTATGGGACATGCCATTGCTTGTCGTTGTTGTTTTTATGATAAAGGTAATAAATATCTTAAAGAACTCGCTGAGCATTCACCTGTGCCTGTAATGAGTCTTCAGGATGATTTATATCATCCCATGCAAATGCTTGCTGACATGATGGTGATGCAAGAAAAGTTTGGAAAGAATTTACAAGGTCTGAACCTAACCATTAGTTGGGCCTATGCTGAGTCACATGCCAAACCCATTTCTGTACCTTTAGAGCAAATGCTTATGTTCACACGATTTGGTATGAATGTAACCGTTGCTCATCCTGAAGAATTCCCCTTACTTCCTGCTATGGTTGATAAGGCACATGGTTATGCCAAAGAATCAAGCGGCAGCCTGAACTTCACAAATAATATGGATGCTGGTTTTGAAGGTGCTCATATTGTGATTCCTAAAAACTGGGGTGGTTTTGCTAATTTTGACAAATGGGAAGATTCTCCAGAACAGTGGAAACAAATGGAAGCCAATCTTGCTAAACATAAAGATTGGATTTGTGATGAGCGTCGTATGGGTCTTGCTGATCCTAATGTGAAATATATGCATGCCTTACCAGCTGATCGTGGCAGAGAAGTTACCGATGCCGTCATTGATAATGAAAAATGGTCTATCATTTATGATGAAGCTGAAAACAGATTGCATACCGCAAAAGCTGTTATGGCAGCAACCATGGCGGGAATTTGATGAAGGTTTCTTCCCCCCTTACTCTAAGGGGGGAAATACTTATGGAGGTTCATTATGAGTAAAATAGTTGTCGTTGCTGTGGGAGGTAATTCCCTGATTGCTGATAAAGAACATCAAACTATTCCTGAGCAATCCTTGCAAGCTCAGTACACAGTACAACATATCTTATCCCTTATTGAAAACGGTTATGAAGTTGTGCTCACGCATGGTAATGGACCGCAAGTGGGATTTATCTTACTGCGATCAGATTATGCGCGAGGTATTGTTCATACAGTGCCTTTGGATATTTGCGTGGGAGACACGCAAGGTTCATTAGGTTATCAATTTCAACAAGCATTGATTAATGAGCTCAAAAAGAAAAACATTGATAAAGATGTGGCCACAATTGTGACGCAAGTTGTCGTTGATAAAGATGACGAAGCCTTTCAAAAACCGACAAAACCAATTGGTCCTTTTTATAGCCAAGAAGAAGCTGAAAAAAGAAAGACGGAAAATGGTTGGGATATGGTGGATGATGCGGGGCGTGGCTGGCGTCGCGCTGTAGCGTCTCCAAAACCAAAGGAAATCGTCGAGTTTAATGTTATTAAGAAGCTTGTTAAAACAGGAACTGTCGTTATCGCTGCTGGTGGTGGTGGTATCCCTGTTATTCGTGATGAGAATGGCGATCTAAAGGGTGTTCCTGCTGTTATCGATAAAGACAATGCTTCTGCCATGCTGGCTAATTGGCTCAATGCTGAACTTTTTATCATTTCTACAAATGTAAAAAATGTTTGTCTTAATTGGGGAAAACCTGATCAAAAAGATATCAATAAAATGACTTTGGCTGACGCTAAGCAATACATTCAAGAAGGGCATTTTAGTGCGGGTTCCATGTTACCAAAAATGGAAGCAGCAGTTGATTTTCTTGAAGGTGGTGGTCGCGAAGTTCTCATTACAAATTATGAAAACTTGGAAGACGCCATTAATGGTCAGACAGGTACTAGAATTACTAGATAAATTGTTCCTATGGTCCTATGTTCCTATGGATCTGTGTGTGATAACATAGGTTCTTAGGTCCATAGGCCCCTAGGTTCAGTAAAGAGAATGAAAAATTATAATTACGATGCCGCTTTAACTGAAGCAACACGATGTCTCATGTGCCATGATGCGCCTTGCCATTCTGGTTGTCCCTCAAAAGTAAACCCCAAATTATTCATTAGAAAAATTAAGTTTGGCGATATGGCAGGAGCGGTTAGGTTATTACGTAACGCTAATGTTTTATCGGCTTCATGTGCCTATATTTGTCCTTGTATGAATACCTGTTGTGGTGAGTGTACGAGCGAAAAACTAGATCGCCCAATCGATATTATTGGTTTGCAACGTTATGTGATGACATGGGAACGTGAGCATGGCGTGTTAGAGACTGTTGTGGCAGAAAAAAATGGCAAAAAAGTTGCTGTGATTGGTTCTGGTCCTGCTGGGCTTGCTTGTGCGTCAAAACTAGCTGTTAAAGGTTATGATGTTCATGTTTTTGAACGAGAGCACGTTGCTGGTGGTCAGTTAAAATTATCGATACCTGATTTCCGTTTGCCTCAGGAAGTAATCGATTTTGAAACAAATCTCGTTCAGAAGCTGGGCGTGACATTTCATTTTGGCGCCACAGTTCAAGATACTGAAACGCTTAAAAAGGAAGGGTTTGAATCTATTTTTGTGGCAACTGGTTTAATGGGGTCACGTAATTTAAATATTGATGGTGAAGATAAAAAGGGTGTTTACCAAGCTCTGGATTTTTTAATTCGTGCTAAAAAAGGTGAGTCGCTCAATATTGGTAAGCGCGTTCTTGTTGTGGGTGGTGGTGATACAGCTATTGATGCTGCTCGTGTGGCTGCTAAAATGGGTGCACAAGTTCTGATGCTGTATCGTCGCACGCAAAAGGATATGCCCGCTTATCGCCCTGACATTGAAGAAGCTTTTTCTGATGGCGTGGAAATGTGGTTTCGTGTTGTTCCTGTAGCCATTACTGGAGAGGCAAATGTTTCTGGAATGCGTTTGCAACGCGTTTCCTGGAAAGGCGAAGGCCGCTATGTAAAAGATTATGATGTAGAAGGTCCTGAATTTGAAATTCAAGCAGACACGGTGATTAATGCCGTTGGTCAAACAAAGGATCATGATTTTGGGTTAGATAAAGCCGATCCGACAACATTTAAAGTGGCTGAAGGATTGTATGTGGGTGGTGATTTTGCCCATGGTGCCGGCACAGCTGTTGCGGCTATTGGACAGGGGAATAATGTTGCGTTAGAAATTGATAAATTTCTAACCAACAGTCCAGAGACTAAAGACCAAAGTCCAAAGTTATACAAAGAACCTAATGTTGATTTGAGTATTGAATTTTGTGGGGTTAAATTTGAAAATCCCTTTATTCTCGCAGCTGCGCCACCAACAGATGAATTGGAAATGGTCAGAAATGGTTTTAAAGCGGGTTGGGCTGGTGCTGTGTTGAAAACAACATCAACAGAAGAAACCATTGTTGATCTTAAATATCCTATGATGACGGGTAGGAGTTATGAAGGTAAACGCGTTTCTGCTTTAGGAAACATTGACCTTATTTCTGAATATCACATTGATGTGGTGGAAAAGCGGGTTAAAATCCTCAAAGAAGAATTTCCAAACAAGGTTGTTATCGCCTCTATCATGGGTGGAAAAAAAGAAGACTGGCAAACTCTTGTGAAGCGGTTGTCTGACGCTGGTGTCGACATGATTGAGTGCAGCTTTTCTTGTCCACAAGGAAGTTTAGGTGCCAAACCTGGCCAAATGTTAGCACAAGATCCAGCGTTAGCAGGACAAGTTGCCGGTTGGGTTAAGGACGCGGCCAAGGCTCATCCACGTAATGTTCCTGTGGTGATGAAAATCACACCTCACGTAACTGATATTTGCGATGTCGCACAAGAAATTAAAAATGGTGGTGCTGATGCTGTGTGTGCTTCTAATACAATCCAATCGCTCATGGGAATTGATCTTGATACATTTATTCCCAATCCTAACGTCAATGGCAAATCAACTTATTCTGGAATGAGTGGCCCAGCGATTAAACCCTTAACCTTAAAAGTTATTTCTGAAATTAGTAAAAAAGTTGGTATTCCGATTACGGGAACAGGTGGTCCTGTTGATTGGCGTGATGTTGTTGAATTTATGGCTTGTGGTGCTACAACAGTTCAGTTTTGTACGGCTGTCATGCATTATGGTTATGACATCATTGATGACTTGAAAGATGGGTTAGCACAGTTCTTACAAGACAAAGGATTTGAAAAACCTGCTGATCTTATTGGTAAGTCACTTCCTTATATAACGGGCCATGATGAACTCCCTTACGACAAGAAAGTGTTATCAAAAATCGATAACGACAAATGCATTTGTTGTGATTTATGCCATATTGCTTGTCGTGATGGTGGACATATGGCCATAGAAGTTGGTGACAATCGTAAGCCTATCGTTGATGAAGAAAAATGCGTGGGTTGTGCGATGTGTAAATATGTGTGCCCGGTGAGTGGGTGTATTGAGATTGAGAGTAAATAATAAGACTTTATTGACAATAAGCAAATGACAATTGGCTATCGGCAATTCAATTGCTGATTGCAAATCGCTAATTGTCAATTGCCAATAAAAAAAATAAATTTATGTTACTAATTACAAACGCAAAAATCCTAACCCCTAATACAATCATCGAAAACGGGGCTGTGTGCCTTGATGCCAATCTCATCAAAGAAATTGGTTCTACACAAGAACTTAAAACAAAATATCCTGATGCTGAGGAAATTGATGCCAAGAACGGTCTAGTTATGCCTGGACTCGCTAATGCCCACATGCATTTATATTCTACATTTGCACGTGGTATGGCACCAAAGGGAGAACCTGCAGCTAACTTTATGCAAATTTTGGAGCGTCTTTGGTGGAAGGTTGATAAAGCTCTTACCTTGGAAGATGTTTATTATAGTTCTCTTATTCCTCTCATAGAATGTGTCAAAGCCGGAACAACAAGCATGATTGATCATCATGCGTCACCCCAAGCTGTTACAGGCAGTCTGACAAAAATAAAAGACGCCTTAGAAAAAATACCCGTTCGTGCTTCCTTGTGTTATGAAGTTTCAGATCGTGATGGGCAGGAAATTTGCCAACAAGGTATTAACGAAAATGCGTCATTTATTAAATCTTGTGCAGACAATAATATGTTGCAAGGTTTGTTTGGGCTCCATGCATCTTTTACTGTATCTGACAAAACACTTGAACAGTGTGCCCAAATTGTAACAGACCTTAATACAGGCTGTCATGTTCATACCGCCGAAGACAAAGCTGATGTGAGGCATTGTCAGAACAAATATAACATGGGGGTCGTCGAACGATTTCATAAATTTGGCTTACTGAATCCAAAGTCTATTTTTGTTCATTGCGTGCACATAGAAAAAGATGAAATGGACCTTATTGCTCAAGCAGGTGCCAATGTTGTGCATAATCCAGAATCCAATATGAATAATGCGGTTGGGTGTTCTGATGTGATGGCTATGTTGGCTAAAAACTGTCTTGTCGGTTTAGGTACTGATGGCATGACCAGTGACATGTTTCAAGAAGCCAAGTTTGCACACCTTATTCGTAAGCAAGTGATGAGTGATCCTCGTGTTGGTTTTATGCAAGCTGGAGAACTTCTTTTTGAAAATAATTACAAAATATTATCTCAGTATTTTGATGGAACTTTAGGCAAAATAGAAGAGGGTGCTTTGGCAGATGTTATCATATTAAATTATGATCCCCCAACACCATTAACACGCGACAATTTTCTTGGTCATTTTCTCTTTGGTATGAATTCCTCCTTAGTAAATACTACCATTGTAAATGGTAAGGTTCTGATGCGAAATCGAGAGCTAATCGGTATTGATGAAGAAGAGATTAATGCTAAGGGGAGAGAGTTGGCTGAGAAGATGTGGGGGAGACTTTGAATTGAAGATTGAAGATTACATGAATGAAGATTTTAGAAGGAATTGTTGTGAAATATAAACTTAAATGTACTGCATGTAACAAAGAATACTCACCGGAAAACATCGAATACACCTGCCCAGGGTGCCAAGGTATTCTCAGAGTTGACTACGATTATGAGAAACTCAAGAGCACCTTGACCAAAGACGTTTTTGCGGAAAATCCCATCAAAGGGCATGGGCGCTATATCGATTTATTACCCTTGGAAAAGCATACTTCTTTACCGCCACTTGATATTGGTCCGACACCGCTTGATGATGTTAAGCGTTTACGTCAACATTTGTCTCTAAATAATCTTTTTATAAAAAATGACACAACACTGCCTACAGGATCCTTTAAGGATCGCGCGTCATCTGTACTTGTTGCTAAAGCCATTGAATTAGGAAAAAAAATAATTACAACAGCCTCAACAGGTAATGCCGCGACCGCTTTAGCAGGAATGTGTGCCTCAGTGGGATTGAAAAATAAAATATTTGTTCCTCAAACAGCGCCAAAAGCTAAATTAGCACAAATTGCTATGTTTGGCGGCGATCTTATTCCCATAAAAGGTACCTATGATCAGGCCGTGTCCTTATGTCGAGAGGCCACAGAAAAATTCGGCTGGTATAACCGTAACACAGGTTATAACCCCTATACCATAGAAGGTAAAAAAACAGCGGCCTTAGAAATTTGGGAACAGCTTGGCTATCAAATACCAGACAAACTATTTATTCCCACCGGTGATGGTGTTATTTTGTCAGGAACCTATAAAGGGTTTTATGACCTCAAACAAATTGGTCTTATCGATAAAATCCCCGCTATTATTCCCGTGCAAGCTCAAGGTTCTGCCGCTATTGTAAGAGCTTTACTAGAAGATTCTGAGCAAGTTTCCCCTTTAAATGATGTTCAAACAGTTGCTGATTCTATCGCTGTAGGTGCTCCGGCATGTGGTGATTTTGCCCTGCAGATTGTTCGTTCAACAAAGGGGTTTGGTGTCATGGTTAGTGATGATGAAATTGTTGCTGCCATAAAAGAATTAGCAACGTTTACAGGAATATTTGCCGAACCAGCAGCAGCCACAGCTTATGCTGGGCTAAAGAAAGCCAAGCAAGAAGGGCTTGTAGCCAAAGAGGAAAGTATTGTTGTTCTCATTACAGGTACAGGGCTAAAAGACGTGCCCACAGCAATGAAGGCGGTTTCCATACCAGACGCAATAGAGCCAAATCTTCAATATATAAGTACATAAATTTAAGAATTCCTAAATTAATTATTAAAATTTTAGTCCTATAATAACAAGTAGATAGCTAAATAATTGATTTCTAAGCAAAAAACACTATTGATTCACCACTTAAAAAAGGCTAAATATATTGCGCGTTTTTTAAGCGACGAGGATATCACTATAAGGATTATTTTTTACCTTCCATTGTTTTGTCCAGCCCTTAAGAAATTTAATGTAACTTGAAGGAGTAATTACATGAGTAAGAAACTATATGTAGGGAATCTGCCCTATTCAGTAGACGATGCACAATTGGAAGCAATGGCAACATCATTTGGTGAAGTCGTGAGTGCAAAAGTCATCCAAGATAAATTCAATGGACGTTCAAAAGGCTTTGGCTTTATTGAAATGGCCAATGACGAAGAAGCCTTAAAAGCCATTGAAGAACTCAATGAGAAGGAAATTGATGGAAGGAACATTAAGGTAAATGAAGCTCGCCCTATGGAAAAACGTGACGGCGGCCGAGGCCGTGGTGGTTTTGGTGGCGGACGTGGCGGCGGCGGCGGCGGTCGTGATCGTAATGATCGCGGTGGACGTGGCGGCAGCGGCGGCGGCGGTGGTTACAACAACCGTTGGTAAAAAAGTTTTATAACTTTTTAATGAAGGCGCTCTTTATGGGCGCCTTTTTTTTGTTCTCAAAAAACATCTAAATTTATAAGAGAACAATCTTGAGCGAACAAAGTGAGTCGAAAGATTATATTTGCATATCTCTAGCAAAGCAGAAAATACTCAATCCCCGCATAGCATTCTGTCTTAGGCAGTTTTCTTTAAAAATCAATTCTTTACAGAGTTACTCAAACGTTTTATAAAAAAAAATCTTTTTTTATAATTTCGCCTTTATTAACACAATGGCGAAACCATGGAGGTCTTCATGTCACGGAAATTAGCAATTCTTTTTCTCTTATTTATTATATTTTGTTTATATGTGCCAAATGCTCAGGCAGCAACTTCGTGTGATAACACAAGTAGTACCTGTACGGATATGTGCTCTAATATTTATGATACTTGTAGTATGAGCTTACTAGATTCAGATGGTGATGCCATGACAGAAAGTAGTTGTGTTTCAGCTTGTGCTTCAACAGATGCCACAGTGGTTAGTTGTTTAGCTTCAGTGAGCTGTGATGCTGATTCTATTGATAGTTGCTAGCACTACTGTGACCGTAACCATAAGTCCCGACTCAACAAAGACAGAAATTTCATTAGGGGAAACAATTGTGGCGACTTTTTCAGCAGCCATAGCAGAACCTTTGAGTTGGTTAAATCTCATTAAATTGCAAGAAGATGGTACAGGGGACTCTTTATGTACATCAGTGAGTTATGATAGTTCTAATCGTCGCTTAACATGCGGACATGATGAGCTCGACGCCAGTGCCAGTTACACAGTTACTGTTGCGGGTGTTACTGATTCTACAGGCGATTGTATCGCTGATACCACAGAGACATTTTCGACATCAAAAGAAGATCCTGTGACATCAGTGACAAAAACAACAATTACTGATGAAGATGGTGGTGCTATTGATGTGACCTTTAACTTTAGCGATGCTATTTCTTCATCAATCACACCTAAAGTTGAGGTTGAATCAGATGATGACTCATCTGTGTCAGCAGGAGATTGTACTATGAATGGTGGGCGTACGAGTTGTACGGTCACAATTTCTTTAGTAGCCGGGTGTGATACACCTTATGATTATAAAATAACTCTTTCGATGACTGGCTATGAAGACTATGTCATGTATTTCAATTCTGGAGATAATGAATTTGAAGATGCTGATACAGTTGATGATAATGATTGTTGGATTCAAGATTATGGCGATGGCGATGCCGGTGATTATGACTTTTCAGCTACTGGTGGCAACTTAAGACTCAAAGTTCTTGATGCTGGTACTGGTGATGATGAGCGTAACATCTATTATGATCTTGATATCTCTGAAAGTAAAGAGGGCGCTTTTGCTGTTCATGTAGATAGTCTGGATACTTTACCAATATCTGGTAGTGTTATTGATCTTATTCTTGTTCAAATGACCCCTTCAGATTTTGATGGTCTCAATGGTATCATGGCAGGTTATAATGGCAACGTACCTCTTACGGGTTGGAATTCTGTCTATCTTGAAAATACTGGCGATGACTTTATTTTCGGTCTTCCTGATTCTTCTGGTGATCTTGGTGATACAGAAGATACCTATGAAGACTTTTATATTTGCCAAACATCTTATAGCAACACATTGACAACTTACATTAGCACGGATGGTGAAAACTACATTAAGCTTACTGAAGATAACATGGAATGTCCTGGTGCTTCCACCTCTTGTGATCTTGATCAAATAGACAGTCGCAGTGTTTCATCTTGGGATGATATCAGATTGTCTATACAAGTAGGATCAACTAACTCAGCTGGAGATGGTAGTTTCTATGCTGATTTTGGCTTTGCTCGTTTTAGAACAGCAAATCTCAATGGCTCAATGGCTCAATGGCTGATTGTCCTCGGATGACCAGGTAATACAATTAT
>Ga0233437_1004794_pt1 | contig 15530 bp, 14 predicted proteins | sample SI_122_August201_FD_182714 | JGI IMG/M metagenome (GOLD analysis project Ga0233437, IMG submission 182714) | Seawater microbial communities from Saanich Inlet, British Columbia, Canada - SI_122_August2016_200_MG | ecosystem: Environmental > Aquatic > Marine > Inlet | place: Canada: British... | reverse complement strand
TAGACTTTAGAGCATAAACATAAGATTAGACTACCAAGTTTTATATTTATCCGTTATGAATTGAATGTCTTAATTCGGTCGTAAAGAGCCTGTTTCAATGCTGACAGGTACGGCCGGTTTGTCCATTTTTCGGCCTATGGCAGATACTCATAAAAGAAAATTTTGGATCAACAACACCCTATTCCACTATTCTCGAATGACTGCAATGAAGAAAAGGTATCGTCAGTAAATGCTAAATCGTAAATTCAATCAATGATTTGCAAATCATTTTTAATTTGCTATATTAAAAAGCATATCTGTTCCTATTCAGTATAACTAGGATGGCATCACATGATCACTGAAATGATGCAGCCATTATCTGGCGTGGTCACTCTTCTATTTACTCAGCCTTTCTGGCTTTAATTATTACCATCAAACTTTATCATTGGCAATTGCCGATGACGCTGATTTATTTCTGCAATTTATTTGTCTAGAAATAGTATCAGGATTTTTTCAATTTGTTAGATCTGTAACAGAAACTAACACCACTTTTACCCATCGGGAAAATTTTTCCCACTGGGATCAATGTTTTTCCTTTGGTTCTTTACCCCAAAAAAACGGAGAAACATTATGTCTACTAACGACACTGTAAAATACAATGATCAACACACTACCGGAATGGGTTATTTAAACCGTGCTCGTACTGTTAACCCTTCACAGGGTCAACCTTATGAGTCTGTTTCTTTAACCGGACTGGGTGGGCGTGTCGATAACCCTAGCTATACCTTTTATGACTGCACTTCTGTACTGGGTAAGGCACTTGAAAAATACTTATTACTGAAAGATGATATCAATGATGACAACAAGAAAGTAATGATCTGCTTCAAGGTCTCCGATGGTCGGCCAGATTCGTATGTCACTAAAGACAAACAGACTGGGCAGGATGTACGTCGTCATGTTATCAAATGCAAATTACTGGGTATTACCTGGGCATCTATTGATGGTCAGGTAGTTCAGTTTGAATTAGATAGTGACGATGATGACCAACAGTCTGATCAATCACCGGTAGTTTCTGCCGAACAAGTAACTGACGATGACCAAAATACTGTGCAGAGCTTGTTCAGTGATGATGAGTTAGATGACTATGTAAAACTGGATCGTGATGATCCTCAGTTTATGGCCAAGAAATCTGAACTCAAAACTATTGGCTATCGTTGGGATACCAATGAAAAAGCATGGTTTAGACCGGCAATAGCATAAAGTGAACATTTGAATTATGTGTCCGTAGAGTAAATTCTACGGACTTTTATTCAGAATATTTGTATAATTCCAGTCATGTTGCGACCACTGCCATAGTGTGGTGAATCAGCCATGGGTTGTGAAATGCTGACCTACTGGATGCAAATTATATTGTTTTTTATCAACGCCATTGATTTCGGCAATATTGCTTGTGTGAAGGTATCAACCCCCGCTCACACACCTGTGCGCCTGTGTCATAAGCTGCCTACAGCCTTACCCTTAAGTGAATCTTTGATCTATTGGACCAGGTTCTTTTAAGGTAAGGCTGTAGCAGTCTCACACTGCCCTACTCTTCTCATTCATCACTTGCTGCCTCGGCTGGAAAATCGGGTGTCCCTATGTGCGTGTTCAGCACGTGCTCAGATTTGGTGGTCTTGTTACCCTTTTTTAAAAGGCCAGATTCTTTTACAGGATAAAAGAATTCAGGGTAAACCCTGGTGCTATTCAAATACAAACTTACTGGAGTTTTCAGTATTTTATAACTGGCGCTAGTTGAGCTTTATTGAAGGTCTGCCTGGCAGACTTTCTCAAAATCTATTCAGATTATTTCTATTGAAACTATCAGCGTAGCTTTTGAGAAAGTTGTTTTAACCGAATGTGTCTCGCGATGACCAAAACTCGCAATCAAGTAGAACAGGGATCATGAAATTCTACGCCTCTTTGAGGTTGATCCACACTAAGAGACGATCTATTGATCGTTATTCACCACCCATCTGGGAATCTAATTCCCGGATACGGGTTTTGGTTTTCCACACTGGGTTTCCAGGTGTTTGCGGGGGCTCTTCAATGAATCTCTGCACAGGGGTTCATTGATGAGTCCCTGTTACACCAATCCTACGTAGGAGAAAAACCATGTTAAAACAAAACCAAAATCCATCTGCTCAAAATACTTCTAGTAACACTTATGAGAGAGATTTAGTGCTGTCATTAGTGCCGAAAGACGATGAGTTAACGGTTCATATACCGGTAAATCATTGTCAGCCTGATATAAAGCCATTCCAGTGGAATGACATTTACAGTCAGCATCACTAGAAATGAATTTTAAAAAATCTACTGGCACAGAGATGATTGTGCAACATTCAAAGCCATTGGCCGTTATCGATAAACCTCTCGCTAATATCCAGTGTGAAATTTTAATCATGCCAACGCATTCAGCGAAGGCCATAAAAATCTCAAGAGATGAAGCACTCACTGCTTTTAGTCGAGTGTGTTTCGTATTTGCGGGATTTTCTTTGATCATGGGATACGGGCTAACTGCTCTGTCACCTATCTGATTGCCATCATATTGTTGAGGGATAACGTTACGTTATTCCTCACTTTATCCTGCCCGTTTCACTATTTTTTTGAAGGACATGTTATGGATACAAAACAAAGAATTTACCGGATGTTACCAATAGCGTGTGGCGACACAGGTGGATCTAGCCGTGTAGCACAATTCCTGTTGTCATTATGGAATGGCAATCGGTATCGAGTTGATTTACAGGATCTGCTCTACATCGATGATGATATTTTTCAGGACATGCTGCAGATATTAAACGACCTTTATCAGACTAATACTCAGCTAGATACATATCTCAATGAAGGCGACATCAAACCCGTTATTGAAAGTTGGGGAAATGTTTATAAATTCCAACCCTTTGATAATGATTAACCTCATCCTACCCCCCTGATATGGTTCAGGGGGCTTTCCTATGCCGATATTATCATCATAAGGAAAGCCTGAATTATTCCCCGTAGAGAGGTTATCTCTACGCAGAACTGGACACGAACAATGAAAGCCAGTGCACCGAACTCATCCGGTGTTGTTCACCTTTAACCTAACCCGACGGGATTAACCCGCTGGGTATCTCCGTCACTTTTAACTGCGGAGAGATCATTATGCAGAATGTACTACCTATAAATTCGTGCAACGATGAAGATCAGTTTGCCAGGATTAACTCCTTTAGTCTTAGTGAAACAGAACAATCAACACTGATTAGATTGGCCATTGAAGTGCTGGAATTGCGCCATCGACCCGGTGAATGTTTTGATAACCCTCAGGCGACTCGTGATTACTTGCAACTACATCTAAGTGAGCGAAAAAATGAAGTGTTTGGTGTACTGTTTCTGGATAACAAACATCGATTAATAGCAAACGAAGAACTCTTCACCGGTTCTGTTTCCAGTGCTTCCGTATATCCACGAGTGGTGGCTCAACGCACATTGGAATGTAATGCTTCTGCCGTTATTTTTTATCACAATCATCCATCCGGTGATCCGGAACCGAGTCAATCGGATATTCATATTACCAAGAGGCTCCATAGTGCATTAGAGTTAATTGATGTACGGACTCTGGATCATTTGATCATAGGAAATGAAGGGACAGTTTCCTTTGCTGAATGTGGACTTATCTGATATGTGGAGTTAGGTCGCGCAGCCTTAATTGCTGCGCGCTTTTTTCTTTAAGAACTCCACATAACTTAATGCCTACTGGTAACGTAACACCTTCCATCCTTAGTATTGGAGAGTGTCATGATTACCAATTTATTACCAAAAACGAGTGAACTAATCTCGCAATCCCGATATTCACATGAGTTGACTGAGTTCTCTGAGTGGCTTTCAATAGAGCGCTACTCATTGGTCACCATTCATAAATACCTCTTACGACTTGAGAAAGTTTTCTTGCGTATGCTACCGGTCAGCCATTCAGGTTTGTACGGTATTTCTGATCTCAATACGATGTTTGATTTTGGGATCATTCCACCAACTCGAGTCAATGACTATATCTCTGCTCGTCGTGTATATACTCGATTTTTACAAGCACATGGTAGACTGCTAGAACCACCGGTAGACGAACCATTCAGTACTCTTCGTTATGAGTACTATGATTATCTGAGTGAGGTTCGAGGCTTATCCTTGTCATCGATAGTCCACCATAAACATACAGTTTCGGACTTTCTGGTCCGTAGTGTTGGATCACGTCAGGCTCTTGAAATGCTGTCATATCAAGATATTGAGCAGTTCATCGCTTTGCGCAGTCGAGAGATTTCACGACAAACGATGCAGCATGTCGTTGCCCACCTTCGTGCATTTTTAAGGTATTGCTACGATCAGGGTGTCCTAATAACTCGTCTCGACAACATGATTGAGACTCCGCGCACTTATCGTGGTGAGTTACCACCACGCGCACTGCCGTGGGATTCTGTACAGACACTGCTTAAGATGATTGATCGGCAAAGCAAGGCGGGATGGCGTGACTACTGCATCCTGCATCTGATTGCACATTACGGGCTAAGACCATCTGAAGTTGTCTCACTACAGCTTGATTCGATCAATTGGGAGAATGCCGTATTGTCGGTGATACAACACAAAACACGATCGAGCCTGCTTTTGCCTCTCGCACCGCAAACAATACAGGTTATACAGGGCTATCTGGCACATGATCGGTATCAACAAGGCATGCTCCATCCTGAACTTTTTTTACGTGTACGGTGCCCGAGCGGCCCACTTCTTAGGTTCGCCATCAACGACATCTTCAATAAGCATATGCGGATAGCAAAGTTGCATGACACAAACTACAGCGTCTATAGCCTTCGGCACGCATTTGCCATGCGTTTACTCTCTCAAGGTGTTGGCATTAAGGCCATTGGAGATGTACTTGGGCATCGAAGCATAGAAACCACTTGTACCTATTTACGACTTGATGTGGAGGCACTTCGAGGTGTCGCACTCGACGTCCCTGACGTTGTCGTGCGTCAAGGAGAGCGCCATGTCCATGCATAAACCCCTGGTCAATTGGGATACGGCTATCGATGCATACCTAACCAGCCGTCACGTGCTGGGCCGTATGTATAAGAAGGAGGCGTATTTTCTAAACAATATACGCACGTTTCTTGTCAAAGCAGGTGCCAATGATCTTGATCAGTCTCTTTTTGATCAATGGCGAAAGTGCGCATGCCATCTGAGTGTCAGCACACGAGTGGTGCGTGAGCGCGCCGTGTACAACTTCTGCCATTATCGACGACGAAGGGAAGCAGATTGTTTCCTGCCAGACCCAGATTCTCTAGCTCGGCCCGGTCCACGGCCACTGCCTATAATCATTGAGCGTGCGCAAATCGTACAGTTGCTTCATTACGTATCAATGTTACGCCCAAAGTCACACGAAACTTTACGCCCTGCAATTTTGCGGATGGCAATTATCCTGCTATACACGACGGGGTTACGCCGTGGTGAACTGGTACGACTAACACTCGCTGATGTGGATACACAACGAGGCGTTTTCTTTATTCGAGAATCGAAGTGCCACAAATCTCGCTGGGTTCCTCTTTCTTCGAGCGTATGTGTCGAGTTAAGAACATTTATTAACCTCCGGAGACAGGCAGGAATCGACAGCCGAAACAACTCCCCTCTTATTTGTAAATCGCGTGGTGGTGCCTATTCCAATGACGGATTTTGTAACAGCGTGAAGACAGTGCTTATTGCTGCTGACATTAAAGATCACAGAGGTTATTACCCGCGTGTACAGGATTTTCGCCACAGCTTCGCAGTGACTGCACTTTTGCGGTGGTATGAAAACAATGCTGATGTTCAGGTGAATCTGCCGAAGCTTGCGCTCTACATGGGGCACGTGTCGATTATTTCCACCGCATACTACCTGCGCTGGATGCCCGCCGTTATAGCGCATGCAAGCAAGCGTTTCGAACGCTCATACGCTCAAATACTTGAAGGAGGTACATCATGAGACTTTCTAAACCCACAGACTTTGGGCTAGATCTCGTAAAGTTTTTCGACGATTACTTACCCGAACAGCGCGGTATGAGTCCGCACACGATCCACAGTTATCGCGACACATTCATGCTACTTCTGCAGTTCTTGGTTCGTGATACAAATCGGTCGGTAGAGAAGCTTGAAATTAAAGACTTTACTGCAGAGCATGTCCTTGCATTTTTGAGTTACCTTGAGAAGGAGCGCAAGAATGGGGTTGCTACACGAAATGCGCGACTTGGAGCAATACACGTGTTTGCTCGTTTTGTGGCTTATCACCGACCTGAACTGCTTGGGACGTTACAGCGAGTTATCGGACTACCTTTCAAACGAGGCGCACTCGAGTCTCCAATAGATTATCTTGAGCGACCCGAGATCGAAGCGCTTTTGCAAAGTATTGACCGGAGAAACATTTTAGGAAGGCGAGATTATGCCCTTTTTGCGTTTATGTTCAATACCGGCGCTCGTGTCCAGGAAGTGCTGGATCTTCGCTATCGTGATATCCGTCTCGATTCACCTGGCCAAGTTCGTTTGCAAGGAAAGGGAGGCAAGTCCCGACTGTGTCCAATTTGGCCTGCAACCGTAGGATTACTGAGAGACATGATGCGTGAAGTTCGATCAATCGAGCAAGATCCATTAAAAGCTTTCGTTTTCACCAATGCGCGCAGTCAACAAATGACACGTTATGGTGTCCGTTACCTTCTTCGTAAATATGTTGCTGCCGCGTCATGCGTTGTACCAACTCTTAGAGACAAGCGTATTCACCCGCATTCTCTACGCCATAGTACTGCCATTGCACTTCTCAAAGCGGGTGTTGACTTTGCCACGATCAGTCAATGGTTAGGACATGCGAGTCTCAATACGACAATGCGTTACGCTCGAGCTGATGTGGACTTAAAGCGTCAGGCAATTTCCCAAGTATTTCCAGATGCACTAGCACCGCCGCAAGGTGGACATTTATTGGTCGATGGTAAAGAACTACTTGGTTGGCTACGCCGAATATAATTTAGTAATGTAGAGTGACTAAGAAAAAAAGCGCGCAGCAGTTGGGCTGCGCGAGATGACTCCACATATCAGATAAGTCCACGTTCGGCTAGTTATGTTGAGCTCAACATAATTTGCTGATAGAGGATTAATATAACAGCTTTAATCATTTTATCTGTCATTAACTTCTCACCCCTGGTAATCATCAGGGGTCTTTCCTATCAAGACACATCAAAACATAGCTGATAGATAGGAAAGACCGAATTACTCCCCGTAGAGAGGTTATCTCTACACACATAACTGGACATGAACAATGAAATCCAGTGCATCGAGATTATTCGATGTTGTTCACTTTTAATCTAACCCGACGGGACATACCCGTTGGGGGTATCTCCGTCATTTTTCGGAGATTTCCCATGGATAAAAAAGATTCACTAACTGAGTTTTTCGGTCCCGCCATATCGACTTATACCCGAGCAATGGCCATCGAAGATGGTGTATTAATCGATATTACTGATATAGCAAAAACAGCAGGTTTAAAGTTCCCGGTTGCCGTCACTCACACTGTGTGGAATTTGTACATCGAATGGAAACAGGCTGATACAGATCAGCAGACCCATCAGGATCAGTCAGGTCGTTTGTGGGATATTGTCTGGATGGCTCGTCACGGTATTTCGGGTGCTAAAGATCAAAGTAGCCAGATTCATTTTTACCTTGATTGCATTCCACGAGATGGAAAATCGAAGAGAGCAATTCCCATCACATTAAAGCTTCATTTGGGGCCAGGTGATCAAGGAGAACCCGTTTTGACCATCATGTTGCCAGAAGAGGATTAATGATTCACCTCGAATATTAATTGTCGCAAGAACGTTAACTCACAATTGTATAAGGCTCAGTCTTATCTTCCACCGACCTGGAAGTGTATTTATTTTGCACTCCTGGTCGGAGGGTGCATGGGAGAAAGTTATGGAACTAACAACAGATGCCTATATGACCATACCTGAGATCCATGGTGTGTTCGTCGATTCTATTTTAACCGATGAAGCAGATAATCTGGTGTTTGGTAGTTTTTGGGGTCGTGATACGGCCATACGAGAGTTTCAGGGGCGTTTGACTCTGGGTTTGTCGGAAGGTGGTATGACCAGCTTCAATGTACAGGGTGATGATTATCAAAATCAATTGCGTAAGGTTTTTACCCGTATTGGAAACATAGAGTCTTTGGAGCAAATGACCGGTCGTGTGCATACAGACATTTTAGGTGAATTGGTGCATTGCTGGTTATATCAACGTGACATCATCAAGCCGGATATGGCGAATCACCGTGCCCTGTTAATCAGCATGGATGATGAGTCATCGAACCTTTGGAGCCTGGTGAAAACTGTTTGTCCGGTACCACTACTGGATCACTGGGAAAATCAGTTAATTCCTGAGTTATACAACAGCGGAATGATTAAAAGCCTGAACGGTATTAATCAAACCGGTAAACAAATTGTTATTGATGAAGACCAGATGGCTTTAATCGTCAAGAACGGTTGTCAAGATGGATCTCTAACTGTCCACCATGATAATAACTCGTTATAGCTTAGGGTTTTCGGAGAAGCACTATTCGATATTTAACCGTGATTCCTGTTCCCTACCCCCTCATTCTGTTGAGGGGTTTTTACCCTGACAATTAAAAGTAGTTGTCACAGTAAAGACAAGATTACTCCCCGTAGAGAGGTTATCTCTACACCACAAACTGGCCATGAACAATGAGAGTTGGTGCATCGGTAATATCCGGTGTTGTTCACCTTTTTAAATCCTGACAGGGAAACTTCCCTGTGGGGTTTCTTTGTCTTTTTAACAGTAATTTTCTGGAGCAAAGACATGAATGTTTTACAAATAAGTTATCTTAAGCTTGCTGACCATAAAAATGGTAAGCGCCTGTGGTTACAGGGATTAAGACTTGAAGATGCCGGTTACGAAATTGGCTCCTTTTATACTCTTCATTATGACGATGTTAAACGCCAGGTGTTGTTGTCATCATCTGATCAAGGATCGAATAAAGTTTGCCGTAAAAAAGTAGGTGATCATTTTTATCCGTTGATTGATATAGTGAACCAGAAGCTTTCAGCATTGTTTGAAGGCGTTGAGAGGGTTCAGGTAACCATAGAACCTGGAAAAATTATCATTGAATACCACCAGTTTGACAGGAAGCGACTTGACCGCGAAAAACGTTTGGAACAAATACTCAAAAGCGGACTGGCCGTTCCAATTGCTTCGATGGCACATGGAGCTGGCATTATGGATTACTATCTTCACAAAGGCTTAGATGAAACCGGTGTGCGCAGTGGAATGATCTGGGCAGTCGAACCAGAAAATACCTATTTACAGTCCAGTCTCAACAATAACCCTACCTGGTCTTACCAGAGTCAGGTTATTGAGGGTCGAATAGAGGATGTTGATGCAAAACAGCTTCAATCACCTCTGATGATTTTTTCTGGTTTGCCCTGTTAGTAGGACCAGAAAAAAAACAATATATATGTAAAATTTGAACGAATATTATATAATTAACAATTGTAGAAAGGACTCTTTACTATATTATAATAGATTTATCTATTAAGACTATAGATTATATTTAGCTATTTATGTATATATATGTAAATGATTAATATTTAGTATACTATTTGGGTCGTGTTATTAAATACACAAGGATATTTTAGACATCTTAATTTTCAACATTATAAGTATTCAGTAAAAATGGTCACCGTCATAAAAGTCGATTTTAGGCAATCTAAAATAGAAAAGCTAAAAGAACTTGGGAAAGATCTTCCTCAATTCTTTGACTGTGAATCAAAACCACTAAGAATTGCAAATCAATATATGAGGAAACGGGCTTCTCGCCTTGCATATAAAAGCTTGATTACTACAGCTGAACATTTAAAAGAATTTCTTAATTGGTTAACTTATTCTAATTTAGACATTAAGGAAATTACTGATGATTTTTTTGATTCTTATATTGATGCTTTATGCTCTTACCGGAAACCATCAGGAGACCCGTTAAGCTGGAATACTGTTAATGCCAGATCGTCAGGTGCCTATCGATTTTTATTATGGTCACACGAGCAAGGCTATTGCCATTACCTTAATCCGTCTGAAGCACACCAAATTAATTTAACCTCGAAACAGAGATATAAATCCAAGGGACACCCATCAAAGCAAATTAGTGCGCCAATATCATTTCTACAGCTTGATCAAGCTATTGAATTTATCGATGCACTGGCAGATATTTCAGGAAAAGTAAATCAGGATGTAAAACGTAGAAATAAACTAGTTGGAGCATTGATGCTGCAGACTGGCTTAAGAATCTCAGAGGTATGTAATTTTCCGTTGAAAGACCTTCCGGAGGTAAATTCTAAAGGTCATTCAACTCCTGCTCGAGTAATAGGTAAAGGAGATAAAGCCAGGGCGATTTTGATTCCGAATCAACTTTTGCTTAAATTATGGGAATATGTAGATATTGATAGAGAACGACTGGTTGAGAAAATTGAAAATCTGGCGGGTGATTTTATAGATGACTCTTTGTTCATTTCAGAAAAGGGACAAAAGTTAACTCCAAATTGGATACAAAAACTGTTTAGAAAAACCAAGAAGTTTACAGGTATAAATTCTCACCCTCATATACTCCGTCATACATTCGGTACTTACCACTACCTTTTAAATAGAGATCTGACTGGACTGGCAAAGTTAATGGGGCATGAATCTGAGGTTACAACTCAACAATACTATATTCATACTGCTACATTGGTTTCTTACACAGGAAGCTATAGCGGATTACAAAATGAAATAGATAGGCTAATTAGGGTTGATTTTGAATAATTCAAAATATGCATCATTGGCAACAATAAACGCCGCTGAAAAGAGAATTGAAAAGGAACTGCGTTTCACTATTACTTGTAAAAATACCATGAAAGTTTATGAATATGATTTATCAAAAAAATCGTACTTTTCACAACATCAAGAAATAGTAAGTGTTGTGGCGTGGGCCATATATAAAAGACGAAACTCACTAGGGCATGAGTCAAGGGTTAGTACAATTGAGTGCTTAAGCAACTTCTTTATATTTCTTGGAGAAAAAAAACTGTATGAACAGAAAGGATTAACAAGATCAATACTAAGCCAGTATGTTGAGTGGTTGAAAAGATATTCTGGATTATCATATTCATCAGCTGCTGGTCAATATCGCACTTTATCCCCTTTATTCAGGCAAATGAATAGACACCCGAATATCAGTGATGACTTTATTCCAGTCAAAAATGCTTTTCCTAAATCTGAAACCCTCAAAACTACAACCACTGGATACAATAAAGCAGAATTAAAGGAAATATTGAATGCCACGATTAAATCTCTTCGAGAAAGCGCAGAAAGGCTTGAAAAAAGCTATCAACCTGTATGGCAGGGAAAACCTGCTCCGATAGAAGATGTGGCACCAATTAATCCATTAACCAGTACACGATCCTACTGGGCAAGTCATGACTACCAGGTGTGGTGGTGGGAAAATAATTGTCAATTTAAGCGTTTGAATAGTTCAGAACTTTTCAATCTACCTAAAGGACAAATGTTGTTTAACTATACTGCACCAGATAATAAAGGTTCTATAGCTCATCTTAATCGCTTTTACGACCAAATAGGTGCCGGTCCAGATTATGAACCAAAGTATCAAGGAAAACCTTGTCCCATAAAGTTCAAAACACCCTGGAAGAAACCGGAATATCTCCTATGGTACTGGGAAAATAAAATGGATTGTCAGCCATATTCAACTAAGGAATTAAAAAATAATTATCCTGAATTTTTAATTGCTATTAGAGAACATCACGGAGGTCGTTTAAGTGAGTTTTACAAAAAAAATAGCGTTAGCCGATGGTTACAAGGTAGCGATCTCCTCCCCTATTATTTAATGCTTTTGATTCGTACAGGAATGAACCCATCAACGATCCAACGATTAACAATTGATTGCCTAACTCCTGATCCCTTTGACGGCGAGAAAATGATAATTAATTGGACTAAGTACCGTTCTTTCAAAAAAGGAAAAAACATTCCATCTGATGCAAGAAATGATACCTGGCCAGTTATGATAGTTAAACGAGTAATTGAAGTAACAAAAAAGATAAGACAACCGGGACAAATGGAACTGTGGATTACTAATTTAAATCGTAAAAAAAATACGATAGCAGTTGGTAAAACCACTTTTCGAAAAGAATTAAATAACTTTGCATTAAAGCATCAACTCAAATCCAATGTTAATGGAGACATATTAGCTCTTCAAGCAAAAGAATTTCGTCCAACGATTGCCTGGCAAGAATACCTAAGAACAGAAGATATGAGCTATTTAAAAACATTGCTGGGACACACTAGGCTTTCAACTACTTCGGACTATCTACGCAGAATAAATGACCCTGTTTTCCGGTCTCGTCGAGCCATTCACCAGGAAGCCATGTTTATCGGACTTACTGAACATGAAGCTGCAAAGCAGGAATATTTAAAAAACAATATAAAAGAAAGTACAAAACCTTCCCAAGTAGATAATATTATTTATCATGATGGATTGATGAATCACTGCAAAAACCCGCTACACTCTCCTGTTACTGGAGAGAAGGAAGGTGAATGGTGTACGGTCAATAACGAAGTTTGTCTAGGCTGCCAGAATTTAGTCATCACTCCTGACGACATAAAAAAATACTTTTGTTATATCAATTTTTATACTCATTTACTGGATGTCGGTGATATTAATCAAGAAGAATTTGATAACGCAACAAATGAAAAAAAGTTTATATGGCAAAAATATATTCTACCGAAATATAGCAAAGCTGTTGTAGACAGATTAACAATAGAAGCCCAGCATTCTCCTTTTCCTGTGTGGGATATTGCAGTATATGAGCGGGTAGAAGCATGAACATAACATCTAACTTAAAATTGGCACCATCCCCTCAAGAACTGATCATTAACCTTTCACCTGATGCTATCCCCTACCATGACTTAAAACATATATCTGAGATAGGTCGCCAATCTATAAAAGTTTCACGACGTTCGAAGTATCGAGATAATATCTGGGATTTATCAGAAGAATATCCTGAACTTAGACCAGCAGATGTAAAATTATCATTTAAAAAAATTACCTTTGGTGATGGGGCAAATATTACTGACCCAGAGTTTGCTAACTATCTTTCGTTAACAAAAGAATATTTTTACTCACTGCTTGTTGACCCTCCTGCATCACGCCCGAAATGGTCCACTTGTTGCTCCTCAATGAGGAGAGGAATTAAATTCTTGATTCGATTTATGCAAATACAAAAGATTGTTAGGTTTTCTGACTTACTTGATTCAGATATTTCTAATTTTCTAGAGTGGTTAGTACGAATCCCTCACAAAGATGGAAAGGTGATAACAAATCGGACATTATTTGCTCGCGTTGCCAGACTATCATGGCTTTATGAGCAATCTCATAAACTCAGCGATGGTCTCAAAATAAATCCATTTAACAACTATCATACTGAAAATGAGTGGTGTAAACATGCAGCACATAAAGTCATTCCAAGAGAGCATATTGGCACTATCGAAATGCCAGACGAAGTGGCCAAACAATTAATTACATGTGCAATTAGCGACTTAAAAATTGCAGATACTGTATTTAAGTTAAGAAAAGATCTTAAAATATACAAACAACAGGTAAGCAAAAAAAGAAGCAAAATCGATGATAACATCGACTTAACCAACAACTCTTTCCCTTGGCACAAATACGGTATAAGTAATGGAACACAGCTAAAATCACTTGAGGCCAGAGTTTCAGCAGCTGGCTATATCATTATTGCAATGTTTACTGGCATGAGGGTTCATGAAGTTCTAAATATAAAGGCAGGTATTAAAAATAACTTCATAACTGAAGATATTAAAATTGATGGTGGCATAAAACAATTGTGTTTTGTTATTTCAAAAACCACAAAACTTGAGGCAAATGCAACAGAGTATCAGTGGCAAACAATTCCAATTGTTGAAAAAGCTATCCGAGCAGTAGAGAAAATTCTCCAGTATAGACATGCGAAGGGAAACCCGTATTTATTTGCCAGTTACCAAACTAATAACCAGGCTACTGCATCAAAATCAATGAATGGTATTCTCAAAAAATATATTAAAACTCATAATATTACCTTTGATAAAAAAATGTGGGATATAAAAAGTCACCAATTCAGGAAAAAATTTGCGCGATTCATGGTCCGCCAGGGATTAGGGTTAAAAGCATTGCAGGATCAACTAAAACATTACGATATTGAAATGACCAAAATTTATGGTGATTTGAATATTTATTCGGAATTACAAAAGGAAAAATTTATCCTGTCTGAAGAACTGTATGAAGAATTTCTTGGTTCACAAATACCAATTATTGGTGGTGGAACAGAGGATATTCAAGAGCTTAGAAAACAGTTTCTTGGTATGACCAAGAAAGATCGGAAAGTATTTTTGAGCTCTTTGCCTAAAAAAGCCTTGATTGAACAAACAGATGACGGTCTTTGCATGTATAGGCCAAGAAAGTCTCTATGTGGAGGTGATAAACGAAATTGCAGACCTGCTGACTGCAATAACTCTATAATCCCAGCTGTAGGCGTTACTCGCACTCTGCAATGGCGTAAACAAGAAAATGAACGGATGTTACTTTTCTTTAAAAATCACCCTTTGAAGGTGGCCCATCTTACTTCACGGGTTGAAGAAATTGACAAGTTGCTTTCCCAGTTAAATTCTGTGAGAGCACCGTAATATGGCGCACAATAAACCTCGTGGAAACCAAGCTGGGTTATTACAGAACCGCGAAGACACCAAACGACAAAACACGGAGGCCATGTGGAAAGAAGTTGTTCGACTTCGAAAAGATAAGCCTGACTCTACATGGACCTTTAAAGAAGTCTGGTCTAGTGCAGGTCTAAAAAGTAACGTTGCTTTAAATAGCCCCTGGAATAGCCATATCCGTGAAGTAATTAATGAGCATAATCAACAAATTCGTGAAAACATAGAGCTTGGACCTGTTGGAGTATCAAGACACAAAACGTTAAGGACTACAAACAGAGAACTTAGGCAACAGCTCGATGCCTTAAAGAAAGAGAGAGATAACGCACTATCTCAGATTGGTATTTTTGAGGCTGAAGCAGACTTCTATAAACGAGAAAATGAAATCCTGAAGAAAATTAAAGATAGGCAAAGTAAAGAAATAAATGCATGTGAAAAAGAATTGATAAAAATAAAGACATCGTCAATTTCAAATGAATAGCCAGTTACAAAATGAATAATTTATTTGCAAATCATCATTTGCGGACATTGAAGAATTACATTCTTATGAGTTCTGTAGCTGATTTATGATAACCATAGTATTGTGTTTCAGATCTGGTCTGTTGATACAGGTCAGTTCATACAATGACAAAATATTTAACTGGGAGAGCTAGGATATCACCTTCTTGTGATTACTTGAATCGGCTACTTCGTGGCGTAACCGGTCGTTG
>Ga0233437_1004788_pt1 | contig 15549 bp, 10 predicted proteins | sample SI_122_August201_FD_182714 | JGI IMG/M metagenome (GOLD analysis project Ga0233437, IMG submission 182714) | Seawater microbial communities from Saanich Inlet, British Columbia, Canada - SI_122_August2016_200_MG | ecosystem: Environmental > Aquatic > Marine > Inlet | place: Canada: British... | reverse complement strand
ATCACCCATGAAATTTTACAATCAGTTGATGAGTTGAAAAACTTCAATTTAGGGATGATGAATATTTTCATACAACATACTTCGGCCTGTTTAACCATTAATGAAAATGCAGACCCCACCGTTAGACAGGATTTTGAAAACTTCTTCAATAAATCAATCCCTGAAAACGAACCTTATTATCTGCACATGGATGAAGGCAGTGATGACCTTCCAGCCCATTTTAAGTCGAGCATATTAGGCAATAGTCTGAACATTCCAGTTACCAATGGCCGTTTGAACATGGGAATATGGCAGGGAATATATCTTGGTGAACACAGGAATCATGCAGGAAGTCGTCGTCTCGTGATCACTATTCAGGGCGAATAAATATTTCTAAAAAGATTAGTAACGCTTCCCAGCGTATTCAAAAAGGTCAAAAAATATTCACCACGAAGACACGAAGTACACGAAGAAAAACAAATAATGCTAAAAGTAATTGGATAAATCAGTCATTGTCATAATTTTAAAAAGCTTATTACTAAATAACGATGTACCTTCGTGACTTCGTGGTGAAATAAATCTTAAACTTTATAGAAAAATTGAACCTTACATGAGTAGCATTACAAAGATTATTTCTAGATATTCCATAATAAATTTCTTTAATGCTGGTATTTTCACAACAATTTTCAATCATTGTCATTTTGTTTTATTATATCCCGCTAAATTTGACCTGTGTACAAATGCCTCAGGTTCCAACCCGATAAATATAAGCTGATAAACTAACGAGGGTTTTTCATGGCGAAGTCTGATTTTACTTTTAGACGATATAAAGATGGAGATGATTCCCATGGAAACATGGGTATGGATATCTTCGAACAGGATACGACCTATAAATGCCCTACTTACGTTAATCGCACCCCTCCTTGCCAGGGCAGTTGCCCTTCTGGAGAAGATATTCGAGGCTGGTTGAGTATTATTTGCGGAACAGAAAAACCCGCTGGCGATACCGATAAATTCGAATATGCTTTTTACCGCTCTACCGATGCAAATCCATTTCCTGCCATCATGGGTCGCGTTTGCCCTGCTCCCTGTCAGGAAGGCTGCAACAGAAATGAAGTAGAAGATTTTGTCGGTATAAATTCAGTCGAACAATTCATTGGAGATAATGCCCGTGAAAAGGGTTTGAAGTTTGAGAACAGTGCTGTCGACACGGACAAAAGAGTTGCCATCATTGGTGGTGGTGTTGGCGGATTAGCCTGCGCCTATCAGTTACGCAGACAGGGTCATGCAGTTACTGTATTTGATAATCATAAAAAACTCGGCGGCATGATGCGTTATGGCATCCCCGGTTATCGAACACCTCGCGATGTTATGGATCATGAAATTCAGCGAATTCTCGACATGGGTGTTGAAGTAAAACTCAATACATTCATTGGTAAGGATATCAGCATGGAAACCCTGCGAGAAGATTATGACGCTGTAGTGCTTGCTATTGGCGCTCAGTCTGGTCGTAATATTCCTATCCCCGGGGGCGAAGCACCAAACTGTATAACCGGTGTTTCATTTCTGGATGCTTACAACGATGGTCGACTGAAAACTGTTTCAAAGAAAGTTGTGGTAATCGGTGGTGGTGATACAGCCATGGATGTTGTTTCTGTAGCTCGCCGTCTTGGGCATATTGAAAACACACACGAAAGCGAACGTCCTGAAAATATTATTCTTAATCAGACTGCACAAGATGTTGCCATAACCGCAAAAAAAGAAGGCTCAGATGTCATTCTGGCTTATCGTCGTCCTGTTGATCAAATGCCAGCTGCACTTCATGAAGTTGAAGCCGCTGAACGTGAAGGCGTTGAATTACGAGGAAGCCTGGTTCCTGTTTCAGTGGTTACCGATGACAATGGCCGTGCTACTGCTTTGCGTGTGTCTAAAGCCGACTGGACTTCTGGAAAAATGGAGATCATCGAAAATTCTGAGTTTGATATCGAATGCGACTTAATCGTTTCTGCTATTGGCCAGGGTGGTGATTTAAGCGGAATGGAATCACTGGATAATGGCCGTGGATTAATTGATGCTGATAAGTTTTACCAGGTACCCAATGAAGAAGGTCTATTCGTCATTGGTGATATTATTCGCCCTCACCTGTTAACGACTGCAATTGGTCAGGCCTCTGTAGCAGCCGAAAGCATAAATCATTTTCTATCACAGGAAGCATTTAGTAAACGTCCTAAAGTAGATGTACACCATTTTGATCTATTGCATAAATTACAGGAAACCTCACTTCAACCTGAAGCCTATGCTCATCAGGATGATTGGGGGACAGATGGTTCAAACTTTGCCATTCATAACTATGAAGACCGCTCTGCTAATGAAATCATTCCGGCTGAGAAACTATTTCTGGGTCATTTTGATAAAACAGCACGTAACTTACGCCCTGAGTCATTCATTCAATCTGAAAATATTATTGATTCTTATGAAGAGCGCTTCCAGGGTTTAGTCGAAGAAGATGCCGAAAAAGAAGCCGATCGTTGCATGAGCTGTGGTATGTGCTTTGAATGCGATAACTGTGTTATTTACTGCCCTCAAGATGCCGTTCATCGCACCAAAAAAGCAGAGTCCACCATGGGACGATACGTTTATACTGATTATTTCCGTTGTATCGGTTGTCATATTTGCTCAGATGTATGCCCTACCGGTTACATCAACATGGCGATGGGCGAACATTAAATAATCTGAATTTTCAGAGAAAAATACTAAAGCCTGAGTTAATCAGGCTTTTTATTGATCAACAGACATAAATGTGTTGATTTCGGCTGCATGAGTAGCCACAATGCGCGCAAATTTATTGCTATCTATTTTTGAGGAAAAAACATGAAACTGATTTTATTAGGAGCTCCTGGAGCTGGTAAAGGCACAGTAGCTAAACTGTTAACTAAAATGGACGGTTCAGTCCAGATTTCTACTGGTGATATTCTACGTGGAGCTGTTGCTGCTGGCACAGAACTGGGTAAACAGGCTGAAGCTGCAATGAAAGCCGGTGATCTGGTTTCTGATGATCTGATCATGGGCATCATGAAAGATCGTTTACGTGAAGATGACTGCAAAAGCGGTTACCTGTTAGATGGTTTTCCACGTACTATTCCTCAGGCAGAAGCTCTTAAAACTCTGTTAGCAGATATGGGTGAAGAACTGGATTTCGTTGTAAATATCGACGTTCCACGTGATGTTATTCTTGACCGTCTGACTACTCGTCGTACCTGTACTGATTGTGGTGCTATCTACAATGTAAAATCTAACCCACCTAAAGAAGAAGGCAAGTGTGATTCATGTGGTGGACCAGTGGTTCAACGTGATGACGAAACTGAAGAAGCTATCGGTAACCGTCTTGATGTTTATAATGAAAAGACAGCTCCACTGGCTAATTTCTACGAAGGTGAAGGTATGATCTTAACTGTTAGCGCTACTTCAAGCGATGCAGTTATTGATGCTATTACCGAGAAACTGGGTAAATAATTTCCCTTTTTCTGCTGTATAAAAAAAGCCGGCTTTATGCCGGCTTTTTTGTATCTATTTTTCACCGATAATATCACTGAGTGAATTGTATCTTCAAAATGGCCCAGGTGGCATCTCCATCACTATCAATTCAAGGGTTTATATCGGGGAGATGATGGCTCCCATCTTCGATCAAAATTTGGGAAATCAGGATTACTCCAGCCTGTCTTAGCGAGGCCTTTCTCCGAGGGGCGTAGATTTGCAATATAGGACATAACAGCAGATTCTTCTCGTAGCGATAAGTTCTGAATTTGCTTGATCATCTTTTTATCTGCATTTCGACGATGACCACCCCGTATCCAGCTAAACTGTCTCATCAGGTAATTAAAGTGTTGCCCCTGAATTCTAGGAATATGATCATCTATCTGTCCTTCACCCATTTCTCCATGACATTGACTACAGTTAGCATCATAAACCTGCTGACCCAGAACATGATCCCGATGATTGCCCTGCCCGTTATCTCTGGTCATGGGAAGTAAAGCAATATAAGCCGCCAGATCAGCTACAGCCTGCCCGGAGTCCAGTACTTTAGGTGAAGTAAAGGCTTCCATTATTGGATTCCCTCGCTGTTTAGAACAGATATCACCCAACTGTTTTATAGTAACAGTATGTAATTGCCCTGCAATTTGCGGGTAGCTGCCATTACGAGTACCCCAGCCTTCAGGACCATGACAGGCGATACAAAGTCGATATAATTTTCGTCCATTATCAATATTAGGTTCTAAATCCAGCGCCTGTTCAAAACGTTCCAGCTTGAGGTCTTTGCTGTCCATTGCATGCGTACTGGAACTAAAAAGAATAAAAAGATAAGCCAACATTAAAAAGTAATGGCATCTTTTATTTTCAGTTCTGCAGAATATATTGAGGCTACTCATATTTCATTCCCAATTAAAATTACAGTTAGTCGGTAAAAAACTAACATTTTACTGCACCAAAGTTATCTAAAATACTGGAGACTAATTAAGCGATTAAAGATCAAATCTTGACAGACTGTGTATTACTGGGTAGCCTGCCAACTAATCATTATAAAAAGTAATGTTATTACTTCTTCCAGTTTTTGCAAGAAAAAATAGCTGCTCTCATCAGAAGGGAGACAATACTAAATATGAAAAAGTTACTGGGTTCATTAAAAAAGCTTCTCGCTATTTTTTCTCCCATTACATTATTAACTGGTGGAATTTTTGCCGGCATTATCTTGTGGGGTGGTTTTAACACCGCTATGGAAGTCACCAACACCATGGAATTTTGCATTTCATGCCATGAAATGCGCGACAATGTCTACGAAGAATACAAGGAAACCATTCATTACAAAAACCCATCCGGTGTTCAGGCGACCTGTGCCGATTGCCATGTGCCCCGCCCCTGGGTGTATAAGGTTATTCGCAAGATTCAGGCATCCAATGAGTTATATCATAAAGCCCTGGGTACTATTGATACCAAAGAGAAATTCGACCAGCATCGTTGGAAAATGGCTAAACGTGTTTGGGATACGATGAAGTCAACTGATTCACGTGAATGTCGTAACTGTCATGCACTTGGTACCATGGATTTGAGCGGACAGGACCGCACTGCACGTAAAAGACATGCTCGCGCTGAAGAACAGGGCGAAACCTGTATCGACTGTCATAAGGGTATTGCACACGAAGAACCTGAAGAACCCGAAACATCTAATCATGAATGAATGAATGAACGAATGACAAAAATATGATGCGTATTCTCTCACTCCTGTTTATTCTCATTGTTTCCTTTTCAGTGGTTGCGGCCGATAAGGAACTTGATAAACAGTTACGCCTGGCCGCAATGATTGATGATGATCAACATCTTGAGCAATTACTGGCTCAGGGAGCAGACGTCAACAGTGCCAATAAATTTGGCAAAACTGCATTAATGTTTGCGGTAGAGAATGGCAACCTGTTAACGGTTTCTATACTTCTGGCACGCGGCGCTGACGTCAACATAAAAACCGTTGCCAGCTGTACTGCTCTAACATTTGCAGCTGAAAATGGAGAAATAGAAATCACTTCTGTTTTACTTGAACGAGGAGCAGATCTGAGTGTAAGGACTCGAGCTGGGTGGAACTCCCTGATGGTAGCTTCTCGCTATGGTCAAACCGAAATAGTCAAACAGCTACTATTTAAAAATGCCAACCCGGATGAAACTGATAAAGATGGGCTTACCTCACTGATGATGGCTGCAGCACAAGGCCACAAAGAGATCATCGAAGTGTTGTTAAAAAATGGTGCCAATATTCAGATACAGGACAAAGATGGTAAAACCGCTTTAATTCATGCCGCCAGGTCTGGAAAATCAAATGAATCTATCATACTACTGCTAAAACACGGGGCGAGAATTGACCATCACTCAATTGATGGAGCTACTCCACTTATCTGGGCAGCAGGACAGGGAAATGAAAATACTGTCTACCTGTTACTTTCCTATAATGCCGATATCAACGCTCAGGATAAACAGGGCACCACTGCCCTGATGGAAGCAGTCACTGTACGTTCTGTAGAAGCTGTCAGGGAGCTGATCAACAGGGGCGCAAATCAGTCAATAAAAAATAACAATGGCAAACAAGCGATCGACATAGCCAACAAACACCGGAATGATAAAATCCGCTCGTTGTTAATCTCAAAATAATAGTCGGGGCATTGTTACAAGACGGCCAGGTTAATCAGATAGTGATCCTGCAAGTTTCTGCAATAAATCTACCGTATCATCAAAATCAAGACAGGCATCAGTAACACTTTGCCCATATTTGAGAGGGTTATTATTCAGCTTTTGATTACCCGCCACCAGGTTACTTTCAAGCATCAATGCACATACCGATAAATCACCCTCTGAGCGCATATCTATTATTGAATCAACTACCTTGTGCTGATTCACCGGGTCTTTAAGGCTATTGCCGTGGCTACAATCCACCATGATGACTTCTGGCAGTTCTGACTGCTTAAGTAATTGACGAGCTTTTTTTATTGATGTCGAATCATAGTTGGTACCCGTTTCGCTACCTCCTCTCAATACCAGATGACCATAATTATTACCGGTGGTCTCCAGAATAGCCGGAGCACCTTCACTGGTTAAAGATGGAAACAGATGGCGATTACGTGCGGCAACAATGGAATCCACAGCCACCTGAATATTACCATCGGTTCTATTCTTGAAACCTACCGGCATCGATAACCCGGAAGCCAGTTCACGATGTATCTGACTTTCCACAGTTCGAGCTCCAATCGCTCCCCAGCTGATCAGGTCCGTATAAAACTGTCCAAAAGTCGTATCCAGAAATTCGGTACCCGCACTTAAACCAATCTCGGAAATATCGGCCAGCAATTGACGAGCCTTTCGTAAACCTTCATTTATGCGGTAGGAACCATTCATATCAGGGTCATTAATCAAACCCTTCCAACCCATAACGGTACGTGGTTTCTCAAAATACACGCGCATCATGATGAATAAAGAGTCTGATAATTGATCCGCGACTGGTTTCAGTTTTTTTGCATAATCAATGGCTGCAGCAGGATCATGCACCGAACAAGGTCCCACTATGGCCAACATGCGTTTATCTATTCCATCCAGAATAGATTCCACAATAGATCGACTACGATTGACCAGCTCCATCGCTTTTTCGGTTGCAGGGATTTCTTCTGTCAGCAAAGCAGGCGTTAATAGAGGTCGGGTTCTGACAATACGCAGATTATTAGTTTGAACAATTTTAGACATCAGTAAAGGTTAATTTTAATCAATGGATTACCCGTATTTAAAGGTATTTAGTCTTATTAGTTACTTTATCAGAACAGGGTTGGGTAGAACAGTAAGAGCAAGGTTTTCATTTTTATTACATCGAGATAGTTTGGAAAAAATATCTTAGGAAAATTTTTATCTGTAAATGACTGAATTTCCACTTTTTTATCACCGTATTATAATAACCACTTTATCAAGCCAGGTATTGAGTAAACATACATTTTCATTTTTATCATTAAAAAGTGACCCACCTCCTATTTTGACTGGATTTTAAGCAGTACTATCCATTATCAACACTGATAGTTATTAAAATTATCATTAAATAATTAAATGGAAGCTATATGTCATTTAAATTTATTAGCCAATTAAATATTAAGCCATACTCCCTGGTAATGCATTCTGTTAGTCTGTCACTACTACTATTTTTTTCTTCAAACATAGCTTACGCCATCGATTCCACAGTAAATGCATTAGAGAAAAAGCGGATCTTTATTGTATCCAGTTACCATAAAGAATACCTTTGGTCCCAGTCTACACGTAAGGGATTATTATCAGCTATGCGGGTATATTCATACCTGGATAATGATCAGCAGGCTACTTCTGATATTTCTGAAGATACTATTCAAAGCTCCCGTATGATTGCCCGATGGGCATGGATGGATACTAAAAGATTTAGTTCTAAATCCGATATGGCTAAAGCAACTGAACGTATTATTAAACAAATTGCATTGTTTAAACCTGACCTTGTTTTTCTGGGCGATGACAATGCAACAAATTATATCGGTAATCAACTTCTCGATACATCTATCCCGGTGGTGTTCTGGGGGATCAATGGATTACCACTGAAATATGGTCTGGTAGATAGCATGGACAGGCCGGGACACAATATTACAGGTGTCTGGCAAGCTGGTTATCACAAGGAAGGTCTGGATTTACTGCATAGACTTTTACCAGGATTAAAAACCTTCGCAATATTAGCCTGTGATTCTGTCACCTCAATTTCAAATATTAAACAGATACAGGCTCTGGATCGCAGAGGTAAACTGCCACTTAAATTAACCGAAGTTGTTCGAACCAATTCACTGGAAGAATTCAAACGTAGGGCATTGGAACTGAATTCAACAGTAGATGCCTTCTTTATCTTAAATCATGACACACTCAGAGATAACTCGGGCAATCATGTAGACATGCTGGATGTAGGACGCTGGTACCTTGAAAACATTTCCCTGCCTGAAGTTTCTCACGAAGGACAGTTTGTGCGGGAAGGCATGCTATTAACTGCTAATGATTCGGGGTTTAACCAGGCTTATACTGCGTTTGAAATGGCCTACGACATTCTGGAACAGGGTCTCAATCCAGGTCTGATTCGAACCAAGACCCCGCCACATGGACCGTTGATGGTAAATATAAATCGGGCCAATGCACTAGGCATCAATTTGTCATCATACCAAAATCAAATTGATGAAATCATCACTGAATCAAAAGCATTAGAGCCATGAGTTTCTATAGCCGTTTTTTCAAATCTAGTTCAGGTTTTTTCTTCAAGGTTCTAACCAGTTTGTTATTGCTCAATGGTATTACTATTGCAGGAATAATTTTAATTTCTTATACATTCACCGAAGCCTCTTTAACCAGTCAGGCACAGGACAGGATTACTCAGGAACTCAATCAACTCGTTGAGAACTTTAAGGAGGAGTATAAAGAGCAGGTTAACCGCACACTGTTGACTTTAGAAATGTCCTCCTTAATAGATGAATACCTTTTGGGTTCGACTGCTGATAAATTAGTGCTCAGCCGAGTACTGGAAAGAAGATTATTACAAATCCAGAAAGTTAATCCATTTTATCAAAGTATTGAATTTATCCATGCTGATGGCACTGCTGGATTTGGTGTATTACAGGGGAAACGAAATTTTCAACTCGAAAATTTAAGTTTGATAACTGAAAATAAATCAAACCTCAAGAATGTACTTTTCAAAAAATTGTCAGACATCCCACTATTACTTTCTTCGGGAAATATGGAATGGTTTATGCCCTTACGAGAAGTCTCTATCGAAGGTCCTGTTTTAAATCACCAGGGAGACTATATTTTATTAGCCGGTTTATCCAAGCTCGATAAAAATACCGGTGAATTTGGTGGCGCTTTTATCATTGAATTAAACTTTCAACATTTTTTTTCACAATTAAGAAATATTCTATTATATGGTGAAAATCCCATCTGGTTACTGGACCAGGAAGGCAAGGTTCTTTTTAAGCCGAAGACTACAAATAATAAAAACCGCCTGGATCCCGACTTATACCTTGAAGCTAGTCCACATTACTCCACTAATTTAGTCAGTAATGACGATGGTATTATTGCTTATCGTGATATCCATCTGGGAAATAGCACTCAATTTCTACGCGTGGTTTTTAGTTTACCAAAGGAACTTCTGGTACAGGATTTCGAAGGTGCATTTAATTTTTTTACTCTGGTTACCATTTTTTCACTTGTTTTTAGCATCTTACTATCTTTTCTATTATCACGTTTTTTATCACACCCCTATAAACAACTTTCGATGGCACGTACACAACTCAGCACAGCACATCGAATAGCAAAACTAGGGCACTGGGAGTGGGATACAAAAACATCAGAAATTCATCTGTCTGATCATGCATTGACAATTTTCGGGCTAAATCACAAGCAAAATCATATCGACATTGATACCTTTATCAGCTATGTGATACCGGTAGACAGGGCAATGGTTGATGAAAAAGTACGTAATGCAATCACTAATTTTACAGCAGATAAAGTAGATCATTACCTGATTACAGAGCAAGGAGAAGAGCGATATGTGCATCAGGAAATTGATGTCATACACGATAAAAATCCTAAGGTAGTCGGCACCATACAGGACGTAACTGAACGAAGGACGGCAGAGTTGCGCATACGTGAACTCGCCTATCACGATGTAGTCACAGGGTTGGCTAATAGAACCTTGCTGAAAAAACTAGCCGAATCTGCACTCATTGAAGCTACCACCCAACAAAAAATACTGGCCATACTGTTTCTTGATTTAGACCACTTCAAACGTATCAACGATACTTTAGGACATGATGCTGGTGATGAGTTATTGCTCCAGGTTTCCATACAGCTTCGATCCTGCCTTCGTCCCACCGACACTATAGGTGCAGATTCAGAGCTATTTGAAAATAATCATACTGTTGCCCGTTTTGGTGGTGATGAATTTATCATCCTGTTGACAGATCTGGAAGATGAGCAGGATATCGTTAATGTTGCAAAACGGATTCAAAATAAATTTGATAGTCCATTTAACATAAAATCATCAGAAATTAAAACCAGTTGCAGTATAGGTATCAGTTATTATCCAGCTCATGGTAATGTTGTCAGTTTATTACTGCGCCATGCAGACTCTGCAATGTACCAGGCAAAAGCCAGTGGGCGATCACAATATGCTATTTATAATGAGCAACTGGATAACCGTTTACGTAAACGGCAAAAAATGGAAATCGACCTTCAAAATGCTTTAAAAAATGAAGAGTTTTTTCTTGAATTTCAACCGCGCATCAATTTACAAAATAAAAAGTTGGTTTCTTTTGAAGCATTATTACGCTGGCAACATCCTGAACATGGATTAATCTGTCCTGATGAATTTATCATGATTGCCGAAGAAATCGGATTGATCTATACAATCGGTGAATGGGTAATTCAAGCTGCCTGTGATCAACTGGCACAATGGCAAGCTGATTATGAGGAGAATTTAGGTATCTCTATCAACCTGTCACCTATACAGTTTAATTCACCATCTATCGTCAAAGAAATATCCAGTATCTTGAAGGCTACAGGTGTTTCACCTTCTACCGTTGAGTTTGAAATTACCGAACAGGCTCTCATTAATGATGAAACCCTGGCAATAAGAGTCTCTAGCGAAATCATAAATTTAGGGGCCAGCCTTTCCATTGATGATTTCGGTACAGGTTACTCATCATTACAGCAACTGAGGCAATTACCAGTCAACATTTTAAAAATTGACCAGTCATTCATTAAAGAAATGCTGATAGATAGTGACGATGAATCTATCATCCGCGCCTCCATCGAACTCGGTCATAGTCTGGGTCTAAAAGTGGTTGCTGAAGGTGTTGAAGAGGCCGAACAGGTGACCAGGCTCAAGGAAATTAACTGTGATGAAGTACAGGGTAATTATATTGGGGAACCAAAAGTTGCCAGGCTTTGTACCGAGCTACTCAAAAACAAATTTCAGTCTTGAATTAGTAGAGATAATAAACATGACCAAAACAACTGAGAAGAATCAGCCAAAAAATTTATCCCGTCGAAAGTTTCTTAATGCTGCCGCCACAACGGCTGCCAGTAGTTTTTTAATTCCACGTTTTGCTCATGCCAATAAAAAACATACCTTACGTATTTTACAGTGGAATCATTTTGTTCCTGAGTTCGATAACTGGTTTGATCATAGCTTCGTTAAAAAATGGAGTGATGAACATGACACTGAAGTCATTATTGACCGCGTCGGAATGACCAGTCTTAACAGTCGTGCAAAAGCAGAAATTAATAAACAAAGTGGTCATGATCTTTTCATGTTTTTACGTCCGCCTTCTTCTTATGAGGATCAGGTTATAAACCACGATGAAATTTATCAGGAATGCAGCAATCGTTTTGGTAAACCCAATGACATTGCTTTAAAAAGCACTTACAACCCAAAAACCAATAAATATTTTGGATTCTCTGATAGTTATGTCCCTGACCCAGTTAATTTTCGTCAGGACTTATGGGATGATGTTGGTATATACCCGAATACCTGGGATGATATTCGACGTGGTGGGTCTAAAATTTATCAACGCCATGGCATACCCATTGGTCTCGGTTTAGCGCCAGAACTGGATTCTAATATGGCTTTACGTTCGTTAATGCATAGCTTTGGTGCTTCAGTACAGAAAGAAGATGGAAGCCTTAATTTAATGACTCCACAAACCCTTGAAGCATTGCGTTTTACTCGCGCACTTTACAATGAATCAATGACAGAAGAAGTTTTTACCTGGGACCCATCATCAAATAATCGCATGATGTTAGCAGGGCATGGATCTCTATCACTTAATGCAATATCCATAACACGCACTGGCGAAACACAAAAGATTCCATTATCAAATAGAATTGCATTGGCACCCGCTGCTGCCGGGCCAGTCGCCCGTATCGGAGTGAACCATTTGATGCATATCTATACGATCTGGAAATTTGCTCGTAACATCGAAGGGGCAAAGCAATTTTTAATTGATTATGTTGGCGAGTTTCGCGAGGCATTTATAGCCAGCAAATTTTACAATTTCCCCTGCTTTCCAGATACAGTGCCCGATATTATGCAGCTGATTGCAAAAGATCCTAATGCTAACCCGCAGAACAAGTATGCAATACTTTCAAACGTGGAAGAATGGACTACTAATCTGGGTTATCCCGGCTATGCGAATGCCGTTATTGATGAGACATTTAGTAGCTGGATTATTTCAACTATGTTTGCTGATGCTGCAAGAGATCGAATGACACCAGAAGAAGCATTGAAGATAGCAAATCTAAAAGTACGTGCTATTCACGACAAGTGGACAGCACAGGGTAAAGTTTAAGGATAAAGTTATTTGCAATAATTCAAGCTACCAATAAGCAGGAAGAACCTCTACTGAATTAGAGTCTTTTCATCATTCACTCTGGGAAATACAACAAGATGATCAAACTCAAGTTGTATGCCTATAGTTTCATTTATTTTGTGATCATGATGACTGGGCACCAGCGATATTACTTCAATACCACTGGGCATTCGTAACGTGTACAGAAAATCTGAACCACGAAAAGCTCGCTCAACAACAACTGCTGTTTCTGTAGAATCATCATCATGCACAATATCATCAGGCCGAATCAACACATCAACCTGACAGCCCGGTTTACATCCCTGTGGCACAAGCCCATGAATATTGCCAAGTTCAGTATTCACCGTATTACCACCAACAACCATGCCCGGCACGATAACACCTTCTCCGATAAAATCAGCCACGAAGCGATTAACCGGTTTATGATACAAGTTATACGCACTATCATGTTGCTGGATCTGCCCTTCATTCATCACGCATATTTCATCGGCCATCGCAAAGGCTTCGTGCTGGTCATGGGTTACCAGAATCGCGGTAATATTCTCCTGCTTTAATATATGCCGCACTTCTCTTGCCAGTTGTTCTCTTAGCTCCACATCCATGCTGGAAAAAGGTTCATCGAGTAACATGATTGAGGGTTTAGGGGCCATAGCACGCGCTAAAGCTACACGCTGTTGCTGACCACCGGATAATTGATGCGGATAAGCTCTGGCCAGAGTAGGCATACCAATCATCGCCAGTAACTCGGTAATTCGATCATGCTGATCTTTTTTGGACCAGCCCTGAAGACCAAATCGTATATTGTCCTGTACAGAAAGATGAGGAAACAGTGCAAAATCCTGAAACACCATGCCTATTTGTCGCTTCTCAGGAGGCACCAGGTTTTTCTGATCACTCACGATCCGATTACTAATCAGTACCTGACCACTGGATGGAGATTCAAACCCCGCAATACAACGTAAAACTGTTGTTTTACCACAGCCACTAGGCCCTAGCAGGCATCCAATTTTGCCATCCTTCAAAGAGAAAGACAGGTCGTTTATGATCTGTTTATTGCCATAACAGACATCAATATTTTTCACTTCAACTGTTAAACGGGAGCTTTCATTCACATCAATCATTTTTCGCTACCCTGTCCTGCCCGTGACCTTGAAATACTTTTACTTAAATAAATAACCGGCAACAGGCCAACCACAACAATCATCAACGCTGCCGTTGATGAATCAGCCAAACGTTCATCCGATGCCAGTTCAAAAGCTCTAACCGCCAGTGTATTAAAATTGAAAGGTCTTAAAATTAATGTTGCCGGTAATTCTTTCATAACATCGACAAAAACAATTAATAAGGCTGTCAGTAATGAACCTTTCATCAAAGGCATATGAATTTTGAACAGTGTTTCTCGCGGACGATAACCCAGAGAACGTGCAGCATCATCCATTGAGGGTTTAATTTTTCCAAGCCCGGATTCCACCGTTTGCAAACTAACCGCAAGGAAACGAACCATATAAGCAAACATCACTGCAAACAGACTGCCACTGAGCAGTAAGCCGGTAGAAATATCAAACTGGTTACGCATGAAATCATCGATTGTATTATCCAGCCAGGCAAACGGAATAATGATGCCCACCGCAACCACGGTTCCCGGTATCGCATAACCTATAGCGGCAACTCGAATAGATACAAATACTGAGCGGGTGGCTAACATGCGTTTTCCATAGGCCAGGAATAACGCCAACATCACCGAAAGAAAAGCAGCAACCAGTCCCAGCAGAACAGTATTGATAGTTAACTGTAAAAAGGACTCATCCACCATATCCTGATAAGTCAAGATAGCCCAGGAAGTGAGTTGGCCAGCAGGTAACATAAAACCTAAAACAACAGGAAATACACAAACCAGAAAAGCCAGAGTCGCTTTAAACCCTTTTAAACGATATTCAGGTAACTGGGTATATTTGTTGGTCGTATGGTGGTATCGCGCCTGTTTTCTGGATACACGCTCAATAACCACCAGCGTGAACACAAACATTAATAATAATGCCGCCATCTTGGCAGCGGCCACACTATCACCCAGTCCAAACCATGTTCTGAAAATTCCCGTGGTGAAAACGCCTAAACCAAAATAGGAAACTGTTCCGTAGTCAGCCAGGGTTTCCATGAGTGCAAGTGAAAGCCCGGCAACGATGGAAGGACGAGCAAGCGGTAAAGCCACCCGGTAAAAACTACTCCATGCATTACAGCCGAGAGTTCGGCTTACTTCCAGCACACAAATAGATTGTTCAAGAAAAGCAGCTCGGGCTAACAGGTAAACATAGGGGTATAACACCAGCGATAACATACTGATGGCACCACCCAGTGAGCGTATCTCAGGAAAGTAATAATCACCATAACCCCAGCCCGTCCACTCACGTAACTGAGTTTGGACTGGACCTGCAAAATCAAACAGTCCGGTATAGGTATAAGCAATGATGTAAGCAGGCATTGCCAACGGTAACAACAGTAACCAGACAAAGAGTTTTTTGCCCGGAAACTGGCACATGGCTGTTAGCCACGCAGTTGACACTCCAATTAACAAGGTGCCCACAGTGACGCCTAATACCAGCAAAGCAGAATTTGCCAGATACTC
>Ga0233437_1004787_pt1 | contig 15556 bp, 11 predicted proteins | sample SI_122_August201_FD_182714 | JGI IMG/M metagenome (GOLD analysis project Ga0233437, IMG submission 182714) | Seawater microbial communities from Saanich Inlet, British Columbia, Canada - SI_122_August2016_200_MG | ecosystem: Environmental > Aquatic > Marine > Inlet | place: Canada: British... | reverse complement strand
AGAAAACGCCCATAATGAAAGACCGAAAATAAAGAATGTTGGTGTATACAAATAAATGAGCCGTATCATTATGTGTATCTGCTTGTTATGGCGGTTTATCATTCGAGTCGTAATAAACTCACGCTAGGCCATGTAACCGAGAAACAGGGCAGCAGTCAACCAATCCACAAAGCCAACAATTACTACACTTCAATTCTTGAAAAATATCCAGAGGTAGGAGATTATGCAGAATTGGCACGAACACGCTTGGAAAAATTGAGAAACAAAAACACTTTCATTGATACCCGTGATGGACACAAGTATAAATGGGTAAAGATTGGAGATCAGGTTTGGATGGCTGAGAATTTAGCGTACATGCCCTGGGTGAATCCGCCAAAAAAGCAAGAGTATGGGATTTGGGTATATGACTATGAAGGAAACAAAGTATCAGAAGCCATAGCAACTGAAAACTATCAGAAATATGGCTGTTTGTATGACTGGCCAACATCTATGGCAATAGATCCAAAATATCTTGAAGAGCCCTGGGAAGGTGATCCTGAGAATCAACAGGGCTTATGTCCTCCTGGGTGGCGGATGCCGAGTGATAAGGATTGGATGGAATTGGAGAGTTTCTTAGGGATGCCGGATTCAGTTTTAGAATTGACATGGGAACGGGCAGGTGAATCCATTGGTTTACCTCCAATTGGGCGATATTTGAGATCAACACATACTTGGTTAAGTGGCAGAAGTGGGAATAACGCAAGTGGGTTTAATGCATTGCCAGCAGGATCAATTATTATTTCATCACGTTCGAGAGAAGAATTCAATTCAATTGGTTATCATGCCGGTTTTTGGTCTTCGACATCTTCAAATATTAAGCCCCCCTATGGAGATGATCTTGTTACCGCCTGGTATCGGAGTCTCTGGCCACAACCTACCAATAAATGGGGTGATCAGGATGAAGTAAATCGAGACACTGATGGCCGTCGAAAAGGCAATTCCATAAGATGTCTTAAAAAAGACATAGATATAGGACAAGATCAACATGCTGTTGATTTCTTGAAAGAGCGAAAACAAAACACTCCCCGATTTCACAAGATTAGTCTCTCCAAGAATCTATCAATTGGTCCAATTTGGAACACTCAAACAGAAAGCAAATATGTGCTAAGAACTAAAGTTATTGATGGTCGAGTGATATATCATAAACGAGGGGAAACTGTATTTTGTCGAAATATTAGAAATGGAGACATTTGTTGGGAAACCAAAGTTAATGGGACAATTAGTGCACTTGAAATCCACAATAATCTCATTTATATATCAACTGGTATAGGCGGTCGTGGAGCTAGTGCAACATCAACAACTGCATATGCAATAGATCCAAATTCAGGCCAAATCATTTGGGAATGGGAGACTGGACTCCGGTTTCGACAATTTGAATTCCTGCCGTTAGAAAATGATTTGCTAATTTCTTCCGGCGAATTAATCTGCTTTAATCCAAAAGACAAACTCGAAGAATGGAGATTTGATCCAAATAAGAACGTTGACAAATCAGTAAATCCAACCCGTTTTGGGGGAACACGCGGAGTCCTTACTTACAAAGACTTAATCGTAATTGGTCTTTTTCAATCGAGTCGATCCGTAGCTAATACGGAGGTTCCTGTTATGATCGCATTTGATAAAAATACACAAGAAATAAAATGGGAGTTTTCGGGACAAGGCCTTATCCAACAAAAGCCTGTTTTACAAGATGAAATGGTCATTTATACTGACTGGGACGAATATGTTTATTCACTGGATGTCTATGATGGTAAAAAGATATGGAGAACATATGTTGGAAAAGAATTCGGAGATCAGATCCTTTGTGTAAATTCAATCGCAATTGTTATTGGTGCTAATAAGCGATTAATCGGTATTAATATCCAGACTGGCAATATTTTATGGGAATCATCTGAAATTTCAATGTATGGAAGATCTCCAATTAGGTTCCATAATAAGGTTCTGGCCTTCGACCGCGACAACCAAAATGTGGTTTTACTCGACCCGAAAACTGGAGAACTAATCTGGGGTTTCAAGGTACCATCAAAACCTTGGTCAATTAGTACAGATCAAGAATCAGTAGTTGTATCAACCAAGGATGGAATATATTGCTATGATGTATCTGTATTAAACGAATAACGGATTTGCACTTCAGCTCGTTTCGATAGCAAATGGAGTATTTAAAATAGTTGCAGCCATAATTGCCCCATGCTCAGTGAATGCATATGGATTTGTCCGTGAGTATTTCAGTTTCTCAAGGTGGTCGCATTTTGCGACCACCTCATCCTTTTCCTCTTTAGTTAACTGGAACATGAAGTTATCAGGAAACCGTACAATATTCCTTTTAACTTGTTCGTTAAAACGTTTGGTTTGAACCCCGTAGAGCAATGCTAAGTCAGTATCTAATAATACTCTTTGTCCCCTGATTACAAGAATCCCGTGTTCAATCCTTTCCGAATGTATTAGTGTAGACATTACATCAATATTTTACTAATATAGATGCATTTCAACCACCAAAATGGAAAAACAAAACCCAAAATCTCAGAGTTCTGAGTCCCTAAGTCCCGATCTTCACAATCTCTTGACAAATCTCCAGCCCCTTTTGACTTAAAGTTCAGCGAGTTTCCTGATATTGAATCGGATTTACTAATTTGCAACTGTGAAGCCTAGATACCCTGAAACTAAGCGTAAACGAATTATCCTGATTTACACTCTGGCCATTGTTCTGCCCGGAATTTTAATGGGAATCATGGCCTATCAGGGATTGTTGAACGAACAGGCAAGTCGTGATCAGGAAAGGCATGAGCATCTAACAGGATTCAGTGAAAGATTTTTCTATTCTATTGATTCCCTTTTGGTAGCAGAGTTAAATGGACTTGAATCAGGTAATCCCGAGACTCGGGAATATCCCGATTATATCCGCTTGGCATTTCTGCAAACAGAAAAACCAGATTTGGATCTAATTCATCATCATTTGCTCTTTATCCCAGATTCCGTTGAATCTACTTTTTCTGACACGTTTGATGTATCACTTTTAGACTTATTGGCAAAGGCACGAAATTATAAGAACTTAAATCAGTTAGAGGAAGCTTTCGAGGTCTGGAAGACTATTGGAGGAAATTACTCAGAGTATTTAATTGACAACAAAACCCCGGTTCATCTTGTGGTTCAATTGGAGCAGATCAAGATCCATGCTCAATCAGATGATACAGAAAAGCTTCAACAAGCAATCAATCTGATGTATACAAGACTGCTGAATCCAACAATTCGATTTGAAGCATCACAATTCAGATTTTTCATGGCTGAGCTGAAAGACATTGAATCAACAATACATTTAGATCCAAATGTTATCCGCGAGAAGCTTGAAAAGAAGGCTGCTGAATGCTACTACCTTATCAAAATAATCTCTGAACGAGATCCTGTTTTTTTTCAATCAAAAAAAGATCCGGCCTGGCCAGGAATTAATAAATTCTCTGTGGAAAAAGATTCCATCCGATCCCAATATTTATCTATTGAAAAACCAAACAATCATCGTTTGGGATGTTTGATTGATGCCATCCCTTTTATTGAGAAATGTGCTCCTGCGGTAATATCCCTTCTTAATCCGGAAGGGAATTTGAGTTGGGAAATTTCGGATTCTACAAAAACAGATTATAGTTCATTTATGTTCTCTGATGACTATCCAGATTTGATACTGAATGTAAAAGAGAATGAGATAAGCTTCATGAATTCTTTACTTGCTCGGGGAAAAGGATTATACATTTTAATCTTTGTATTTATTGCGGGCTTAATGCTTGTGGGATTGATATTTACTATATTTTCCCTCAATAATGAACTAAAACTAAATCGCCTGAAATCAGATTTCATTTCCAATGTTTCTCATGAGTTAAAATCACCTTTGACATCCATGCGGCACCTGACGGATTTGTTGGATAAGGATCGGGTATCATCAGAAGAGCAGAGAAAGAAATACTATTCTACCATGCTCGAGCAAACCAAGCATCTGAGCTATCTGATTGATAATATCCTGGATTTTTCCAGATTGGAAGATGACAGGAAGAATTATCAATTTCGAGACACAGATTATCTAGCAGAATTAAGCACTTGGATTGAAGTATTTCAGGATAGAAATAAAAACCATGCTGTCAAAATAACGCAACAGTTTCCTGATAATTTACCATCTATCAACATTGACCAGGATGCAATGCAGCAGGTAATATTTAATTTACTGGATAATGCGGTAAAATATGATGGAGATTCCAGAAGGATCGATGTTTGGGTTGAGCAAAAAGGCAAAGAGATTATAACATGCGTTAAGGATTACGGTATGGGAATCTCGAAGAAGGAACAGGAGAGAATCTTTGATCGCTTCTATCGCTCTGAGGAAATTCTGGATAAAGGCATTCGGGGTTCCGGTATTGGCTTAACCATTGTCAAAAGAATAGTAGAAGCTCATCATGGTAGCATAAATTTAGAAAGTGAGCCCGGAAAGGGCAGCACATTTTGTGTGCATTTACCCGTAAATCCAAAAGCCGATGACGAAAAAAATTCTATTGGTTGAAGATGACCCGGCCATAAGGATGGCCATTGAAGACGACCTGAATTTTGAAGGCTATTCAGTAGATGTGGCTGAAACTGGTCCGGATGGTCTGGAAAAAGGTCTCAGTCATCAGCACGATTTGATAATTCTCGATCTAATGTTACCTGGAGGGACAGACGGGCTGGATATCTGCAAAGAACTCAGACGCAAAGACATACAAACTCCAATTATCATGCTTACCGCTAAAAGTCAAGACTACGATAAGGTAATCGGATTGGAGCTAGGTGCTGATGATTATGTTACTAAGCCTTATAGTCCGCATGAACTCAGAGCACGCGTTAAAGCTGTCTTGAGGCGAACTGCCAGTACTAACCAAAAGAAATCGAAACCAATACTACAGATTGGTGCACTCAAACTTGATATTACCAGGCATGAATGTCATTTGGGTGAAGAAGCAATCATCTTAACAACCCTTGAAGTATCATTGCTGAGAATGCTTATGGAAAATCAAGGTCTGGTTGTTCCCCGTTTGGACATACTGGATCAAATCTGGGGCCCAGATGTTTTAATCACACCACGCACAATTGACTCTCACATTGGCAATTTGAGAAAAAAGATTTGCACCTCAAATTATCCCGGTCATGCAATCCTTAGTATCAGGGGCGTTGGTTACAAACTTAGCATTCAGGAAAATTGACTTCCGCTGCACAAAACTCCACATCCAATCGAGCCACTTCACAAAATAAATTAGGAGCTTTGATAAAAACCAACAGCACTATGAAACACATTATCCTAATCATAACCGCAATTGTCATCCTGGGCTCCCCCCTAAGAGCCCAGGAAACCACCGCCGCCGATCTCATGGCCAAGGGGCTATATGAGGAGAATATTAATGGTGATTATGAGAAAGCCAGTGAGTATTATCAGAAAATAGTGGATGAGTATTCTTCTGAGAAGAAGCTTGCAGCGCAGGCGACCTACAGGCTTGGGATTGCTGCTGAAAAACTTGGTCGACAAACAGCTCAAGATTACTTTGTTGATGTTATTGAGAAATACCCAATTGAGTTAGAACTGGTTTCGAAGGCTAGGGCAAGAATTAATAATACAGAAGGTATTAAATTTTTTATTGATGAAAGGGATGGGCACCAATACAAGTATGTAGCAATTGGCAAATATGATTGGATGGTAGATAATCTTGCCTATTTACCAAGTATTAGTTCATTAAAGGGAGAAGGTGGTACATGGGTTTACGATTATGATGGTCAAAATGTACAGGAGGCAATGCTAACAGATAATTACATTAAATATGGAGTGCTGTATTCTTGGGATCAAGCAATGCAAGGTTGTCCAAATGGATGGAGACTTCCGAGTCACTCAGAATGGCAGAATCTAGAGAATTTTTTGGGTATAAACAGTCCAAATCCAAATGAAGAAGGAGATGATTTCAGAAATTATGAACTTTATAAAAAATTGATCGATTCTGATGATTGGAGGAAGTGGCATTATGAAAACATTACGCAGTTTTCAGCTTTACCGGGAGGTACTAGGTTCGTTAGTTCAAGAACAGGACCTATCTTTTACGGTCTAAACAGTGACGGTTCATATTGGACGTCCACAGAGGATTTGCAAAATGAAGTTTGGAGCCGAACAATAGCAGGAGGTATTTATGGTCATATCCGTAATATTGCTGGGCGAGCAAACTCGGTACGATGTATAAAAGATAGAGATGACATTTTGATCGACAATGAAAATCCGTCAATTGACATAAGAGTTCCCGATCCATCATCAATTGTCTCGAAAGATGTGTATATTATGACTCATGCAAAAGACAATCTCGGAATTGAAAAGGTCGAATTCTGGGCTGCCTCAATGGACAAAACATCTCTAATTGGTATTGATAAAAGTCCTAATTTATACCATAAAACGACGTATGAAATGCTATGGAATACTGTCCATTATCCAGATGGCGAGTATTCTTTGAAAGTTGTGGCTATTGATTATGCAGGCAATCAAAAAGACACTACATATCGAGTAACGATTAAGAACCAAGGATATGGTGGTAATACTGATGGTTCATTTATTGATCCCCGAGATGGCAATAAATACAAATACGTGAATATTAAAGAGCAAGTTTGGATGGCAGAAAACCTTAACTACGTTCTTGCTCCGGGTTCAGGCTCCTGGTGTTATAATAACCTTGATATCAACTGTAATAACTATGGACGATTATATAATAGAGAAACCGCATTATACGCTTGCCCTGACGGATGGAAACTCCCTTCTGATCAAGATTGGATGATTTTAGAAAAGAACCTCGGAATGCCTGAAATTGAGTTAGATTCGATTTATGGACAACGTGGAAGATCAATAAAAATAACCTCTGGTATGGTATCAGAATCTGGGTGGCATGGGAACAATGGTAACAATTCAACCGGACTTAATATAGAACCAGCAGGAATAATGGACACGGATTATTTCATGTTTAAGGATATGATGACTACCTTTTGGACTTCAACACCAGTAGGCAATTATAGATCGTGGATAAGATCCCTTAGCGGTGGAAGTGGAGGAATTGAAAGAACATATGGCCTAACAGAGTCATATTCTTTTTCAGTCCGCTGCATAAAAGACTAAAATATTGCTGAATCCTTAAACCTGTCAGATCTTGAAGACCTGACAGGTTTACCCCGCATAAAGCAATCCCAATCCCTTCTCAATCCTCTCAACAGAAGGTAAAACCTTCTCTAGATGCTGTGGTAATTCTGGTCCAGTACTGTAACTTGCTATGCCAACGGAATTGGATGAGTTCTTGAGAGAATACTCCACAACTACCCTATTCTTTGACTTACAAATGATAATTCCGATGGCTTCACTTTCATTTGGCTTCCGATAATGATCATTTAGGACATGGAGATAAAATTCCATCTTTCCTTTGTACTTGGGCTTGAACTTCCCTGTTTTCAATTCAATAGCAATCAAACATTGCAAATCACGATTCTACAATAACAAATCGATAAAGAATTCATCTCCACCAACTTCAATGTGGTATTGATTTCCAATAAAAGCAAAATCTCCTCCCAGCTCCAGTATAAAACTCTTAGCATTTCAGATCAGGGCGTTCTCAAGTTCTCTTTCGCTATGTTTATCAGAGAGTTCAAGAAAATCAAATGTATAATGATCTTTTATTGCCAGCTTTTTCTGGTAATCATATTTCCTTGGATTTTCTTGATCAAAGTTGGTTTGGTTGAGCATGTACTTTTCATAAGTTTTGTTTTCAACCTGATGATCTAAAACCCTATAAGACCAGCCATACTTTTTGGCCGATTCGATGTAGAATTTACGTTGAAATCGATTTTTACATCTACTGAAGATTAGTACATTATTTGAAAAACTTATTTCTGCAGACAGTGTCTGCAGAATTTCATCATCCTTGTACTCAAGACAATAACTAACCATAAGCCAAAGATTCCTGGGAGAAAATCCTCTTTGAGACGGAAATTCTTTTCTGAGGTCATAGGAGATTTGTTCAACAACTGATTTCCCCCATCCCAACTCCCTCTGTTTCTCAGAGATCATTCTGCCAATATCCCAATACAACCCAACAAGCTCAGTATTCACAGCCTTCAATGAAGCATATTGGGCATTCCGAATCCGTTTCTTAACCGTTCCAATAAAACCAGTGTAATCTTTTGGTGAGCCCATGTGAGATTATCTTCTCCTATACAGATGCATCTCACCAGAACAAATGGAAAAACATCTTCACAATTCCTTGACACAACCACATTCATCCTGGATCACAATCTCCTATATTTACCTGGGGGATTAAATAAAAAGTGGTAGTATTTTTCCATTTTGTCAATTTCTTGCATCTATATTGAAAAGGATGTAATGGACCGAGCATGACAAAAAGAAAATATTTTAACACAGACACGGATGAAATACAAAGACATAAAACTATTTGCCCGACAATTGAGAAATAATCCGACTCCTTCGGAAAGGATTTTGTGGGAATACTTAAAAGGAAGACAGCTTGGAGATCGAAAATTTCTTAGACAACATGCAATCTTCTATCAACACATAAAGGACGAATCATTTTGTTTCATTCCAGATTTCTTTTGTTATCAAGAAAGCCTTGCTATTGAACTCGATGGAAGAATACACGATTTTCAAATCGAAAAGGATCAAAAACGCGATGCTATATTGGCACAAATGGGGATTAAAGTTTTAAGAATCAAAAATGAGGAGCTTGAAAGCATTGAGAGAGTTCTTATGATTATTGAATCTTGTTTTGAGAATCGAAGATTTAGGAAATAAGAGGATCCACCCTCCAACTCCCTCCTTTGTCAAGGAGGGAGAGCAAATCAAAAGCCCCTCCTTTGGCAAAGGGGTTGGGGTGGATCCGATCTCTCAAATCATTATTAGAATCAACCATTTTTCTCAGTTTAACAAATACCCTTACAATCATCAAACTAGCTTTAATAGCTGATGAGCTATTCAAAATACTTGCCGCCATAATTACACGATGTTCAGTGAATGCATATGGATTTGTCTTTGAGTATTTAAGTTTTTTGACTCTCATTTATCTTGGCCCTTGTTTCATGAAACATCCCGGTTTGCATAGCTCACATCTTTTTGCCATCTTGACATCTAACAGATTATCAATGTTTTTCCAAACTAATATTTAAATGTCATGGCCAAATCGCAGACGATTAAGCCGGGATATCTGTTTACTCCCCGGTATACGAATTACGTATTCTCACTGCTTTTTCTTCTATACATGTTCGATTATATTGATCGAATGATTATTGGTGCCCTTGTTCCATTTATTCAAGCGGATTGGGGTATTGATGATGCTCAGATACCTATGTTATCCTCAGTAGTCTACTGGACCATTGTTGGTCTGACCTTGCCTCTTTCTACTTTAGTTGATCGTTGGAGCCGACGTAAAACCATTGGAGCAATGGCTACAATTTGGAGTCTTGCCACTGCAGCCTGTGCCTTCACCGGTAGTTTTGGCGGACTCATGGTTGCACGGGGTTTTGTTGGTTCAGGTGAAGCAGGATATGCACCTGGAGGATCAGCTATGATATCTGCAATGTACCCCAAAGAAAAACGATCATGGATCATGGGACTTTGGAATGCATCCATTCCGCTGGGTGCAGCTATCGGTGTGGCTCTTGGAGGAATAATTGCAGCAAACTGGGGGTGGAAGTCCGCCTTTGGTATCGTGGCGGTTCCCGGACTTTTAATCGCAATACTATTTTTCTTTGTTAAAGATTACAAAACGGTACCACTTTATAAGAAAGAAGCTGTTGTTGATACTCCGAAGAAATCAAGAATGGGTTTCAAGGAGCTCATGAAAGAATTCTTCAGCAAACCAGCCTTAGTGTTCACGTATTTCGGTTTCACCGGTGTAGTTTTTGTTACTACATCAATATTGTTTTGGTTGCCATCATATTTTGAAAGGATGTATGATCTCCCAATGGAAAAAGCGGCACCCAAAGCATCCATTGTTATGCTTCTGGCTATTATTGGCGCCCCTCTTGGTGGTTATCTGACTGATCGATGGAGAAAAAAGAGGATAAATGCCCGATTACTATTTCCCAGTATCTCAACCATAACAGCAGCCTTGTTTTGTTTTCTGGGATTTACAATCTTTATTGATGCTCAGCAATATATTGTTTTTCTTTTAATGGGAATGGTCATCACCTCCTTTATTCCTGGTGCTGCTGCTACAACACAGGATCTCGTTCATCCCGGACTACGTGCAACTTCATTTGCAATAGCAGTGTTCATTCAAAACCTGATTGGTGCTTCATTAGGACCAATTGTCATTGGAAATATAGCAAAGCGAACAGATCTGGCAACTGCCATGAAAACATTGCCGATCTTTTTAGTTATTGCCGCCATCCTCTTTTTCATCGGATCTTTATATTACAAAAGAGACCTGGCAAAAGTTGAGGTAGTAAAACTGGAGGTAAAAGACTAAAAGTCAATACATAAAAAGCTGTCTGGTAAGGGAATAAATAGTTATTTAACCACGAATTCTCTTATAAGCTGGCTGCCCGATTCATCGGTGAGGGTAATTCGATGTTGGCCAGACTCTGGTTGTAATGTCATTTTGTGTATCCCTTTTGTAACACCCAGATACTCATTATCAATAAACCAAAAAATCTTAGTGTTACGGCGGCTGTGGGTAGCTTGAAATACCAGGCTTTCCTTCTCGCCCCTTTCATTCTTCGGCAGAAAGAGTTCTTCTCCCGGATGTGGATAGATCAGGTCGAAGGGGATCAATTCTTGTCCTTTAAGACATGAGGGCAAAAAAGGAGGCAGCTCACGATAAAAAGGCGCTTTAGCTTTATAATATGAAGCCATGGCTGGAGGTAAAACAAACCAATTGACCTGAATCATCTTTTCAATCGGATAGCAACTTGAATTCACCCGATGCTTACCCTCTTCATCTAAATGAATGGATAGGTGGTAAGGGCAAATTGCTGTTTTTAATCCTGCGGATGGAGCCCATATTGTATCCAGGTCTTCACAAAATCTGGAGGCCCGCATGCCTGATTCACGGCAAATAATTATTTCAGAAATGTCGGATTCAACCGGTTCGAACCAGGCACCATCCGGCAGGATATTAAATAAGTCAAAAAGAACAGGGGCAGCCGCCTTCAATCCTGTAAGACCTGGTCTCCCCTCCCCATCAGCATTTCCCACCCATACACCTACTGTGTATTTGGGAGATAATCCCACCGCCCAGGCATCACGATAGCCAAAACTGGTTCCCGTTTTCCAGGCAATGGGATGGGCCGACAAAAATTGTTTCCATCCGGATTCTGCATCAGGTCGACGAACCTGCTTCATTGCTTCGAGAGTGAGAAAAATGGCATCGGGGGAGAAGGGGGCCGGCCGGGGGGCCGGGTCCGGGGTCCGGGGTCCGCGTTCCGATGTCCGGGGTCCGATGTCCGGGGTCCGATGTCCGGGTTCCGATGTCCGGGTTTCGGGGTAATTTAATAATTGATTTGCCCAGTTGCTGTATAGATGACATAGATCCCATAGGTTTACTTCAGCCCCTCCCAGGATAAGGGATAAGCCGTAATGTTCTGCAGGTTGGCTTAGACTTGTGATACCTTGCTCTTTGAGCTGATCGTAGAACTTGAGAAGACCATATTGATGCAATAATCTTACTGCGGGTACATTCAGAGACCTGATAAGGGCCTGGTCGGCATGAACTGCCCCATCATATTCTCTGGTGAAGTTTTCAGGAGAAAAATCACGATAAACCGTTGGTATATCAGCAACAAGAGTCCCGGGCAGAATTTCCCCGTCATCAAGCATAGCTGCATACAAAATGGGCTTCAGTATACTCCCGCTACTCCTCTGACTTCTGATAATGTCGACATGTTGTCCGTGAGAGCCAGATTTACCCGGTTCTGAATTGCCCAGATAAACAATTACCTCTCCTGTTTCATTATCAAGAATCAGGGCTGCCAGATTATGTATTTGATTGGCCGACTGGAGCTTATAATGCTTTGCAATTACTTCTCTTGCAACATCCTGAAACCAGGGTTGTATCGTGCTTTCAACGCGTCCACTTTGCTTTAGATTGTAATAATCAAGCAGATGATCAGCTCGGTGAGGCAAATCCAATGGCTTTTGAGGTAAGGGCTCAAGCAAGGCTGATTGGTAGGTCAGAGAATCTATCTTTCCTTTGTCAAGCAGGCGATGAAGCAGACGATTACGCTTGTTCATCAGAGCCTCCCGGTTACGGCCGGGATGAATTAGTGCAGGCGCATTGGGAAGAACAGCAAGTGTAGCTGCCTCAGACCAGGAAAGGTTCATGGGTGAGCGACCATAATACCTCCAGGATGCGGCCTCCAAACCCACCACATTACCACCAAAAGGTGCATGGTCAGAATATAACTGCAGAATTTCCTTCTTTGACCGCTTTATTTCCAGCCTGAAAGCCCAGCTTATTTCAAGCACTTTTTGCCAGATATTACGTGGCCTGTTTCCTCGGGCCATACGAATGGTTTGCATAGTTATTGTAGATCCTCCACTAACTATCCTTTTCGCTTTAATATTCTGTATCAGTGCCCGTATTATCGCTACCGGATTGACTCCGGGATGCCGGTAGAAATGATTGTCCTCAAATTCAATTACACAAGAGATATAATTCTCAGGAAGAATATCTGAACCCTCAAACCTCCACTGTCCGTCAGCAGCAATCCTGGCCCCCAATAAGCCCCCCTCACGATCGAAAACAACAGTAGATTGAGGATCATTAAATAAAGGTTTCGGTAATGGCCAAAACAGAAACAGCATCAATAAGGCAAAAGGCAAGAAACCATACAAAAACCCAGGGCGTAACACCCCCCCCTTTTTTACCCTATACCATACACCACGCGCCTTCACTTATTCCTTATAACTTATACTTTAAACCTTATAACTTATCTCTTAACCCTTCACTTACCCCCTAAGCCCTACTTACGCCCTATGCCCTTATTTCACGTCAACCCACTGTCCGGCCTCCCTGGCAAACACATCAGGCCGGTACATGTTTTCACAATTAACGGCAGGCAGATAATAATGTCCCTTATAAGCTGCATTCAGCGAAACAACATATATGGCAGATGCCCAGGTTCAAGAGAGAAAAAAGTATTTACACGATCATCTCTGATATCACGATATTCATATGAACTTTCTTCACCCGACTGTTGCACACCCATAAAACGGGTATTAAGAATCTCCCAACCAGATGGAAAGATCTGACTCAAAGCAAGGTTATCACTTCGGCCATTAAGCGGAGGATTGCTAACTCTTACCACAGCCTTAAAGCTTGTTCCCTGATTAATTGATGTCACACTAATTGGTGAATCACCCATATCCCTGTACCAAATAGTCAATTCAAGATTTGATGCTGCTGTTTCTTCAGATCCTGGTTCAGATTGTCCGTAAGTAAGTAGGCTCACATACAGTTTCTCATCTCCGTCATTGCTAAGCTGATAAGCATTACCCTCTTGATCTTCAGTCAATTCAATGCGATGCAAGCTTTTATTAGTTTGCACTTTTTCCTTCTTACCATTGATCTCAATACCACATTTCATAAGATCTCCTGATCCCCGCTCTCCAGCAAATTTTGCAAGTGCCAGTAATCCGAAAGCTGTAGACTGGGTACTCCAGGTACGTGCCTGAAGCTCTCCTGATATTTGTTCAATAATCCGGTAGGCATTCTCCTCCTGATCAGTAAGTAACAAAGTTTCGACCATCATAGCACGATCTCTCAGGGCTGAACCAAAAGTCGATCCTGGTCTTCGGTAGCTGATTGTATTTTGGTCACCAACATTGTTCAATATAGCCAAAGAGACTTCTTTCCTACCGGATAATGCGTATGCTGCAGCCAGTCTCCATGCCGCGGCACCAGACAATCCATCAGTTTCGCGAAGTCGGTTCATCGCACTTTGATTGGGCTCAGAAGCAAGAGCAAGTATATACAGACGATAGGCCTGCTGGAGATCGTTATCCCCGTTATAATCATTTCTGCCACTGTATTGAGATGCTGTTTTCTTCAAATAGTTAATCAGCTTATCACGCATTCCGTATGGTAAGGTATAGCCCTTTTGCTCTGCCTCAAGCAGGAAATGAGCCGCATATGAGCTTCCCCAAAGATTTACATTTGAGTTGCCCGGCCAGAAAGACAATCCACCCACAGGAAGCTGGAATCCGGTCAATCTTTGAATGGCTGACTGAACATTATTATTTACTTTAATTTGAGAGCTCTCAGATAGTTCCATTAACTGGTCGAGATATAATTGAACAAATGCTCCGGAGGTGGTCTGTTCAACACAACCATATGGATATTTAATCAGATATTGAAGGTTTTTCTCCAAATTGAAAGGGGGCAGACTGGCAATGTCAAGTGTCCCGGAGTTGGTTCCCCGCATACCATGGAAATTGACTATAACATCTGCAGTTTCACCTGGCTCAATGACTATTAACTCACTTTGATATGTATATGGATTAGGATTTCTTACTTCAATTTCTGTTTCATAACTGGCAGACTCATCACCTGCTTCAACCAGAACCTTAATTTTGGCAATACCAGGCTCCGCACTTGTTTTGAGGTCAAAATATATCATTTGCTCACCCATAGAAGTAATCCGGACTTCCTTTGCTGATGGTCCTGAGCAATAAACCGGTCCTTCTGTAATCACCCTGATTTCAGCATCAGGCAGATTGTCTTTCATCACAAAGAGGTTTACAGGTAAATCCAGACTTTCACTAGGAGATAAGACCCTGGGTAAGGTGGTTAGAACCATAAGTGGTTTACGCACCGGAGCTGTCGCCTCAGCTGAACCCCAGGCTGGGCTATCACCTGCAACCACCATTGCTTTAACCGAACCAACATAATTGGGCATGACTATCTCATGTGTATTTGTTTTACCACGTTTTAAATCAAATGGTCCCAAAAAGCTGACAACTGTTTGAAAGCGATTGGCTTTTTTTGCCCCATCAGCCATAGCGCCCTCATCTCCACCAACTGCCAACAGGCTTTCCATACGACCTCCATATGCTCCTATCACATCATCAAATACATCCCAGGTTTTAACTCCCAATGCCTCTCTCGCAAAAAATACCGACCACGGATCCGGCGTCTTGAAACGGGTAAGATCAAGAAGCCCCTCATCGACAATTGCCAGAGTATATGTCATGGCTGTGCCATTCGCCTCAGAGACCTCAACACTATAACTCTCATTCGGGCGAATTTCATCCGGCAGGTTAACTTCAGGTTTCAAAATAGTTTCAGGATCATCAACTTTCAGATGCAAAACCCCATATTGCCTTATTGGAAGATCATTATCTTCATGAATATGCGATTGGATAAGAGTAATGGAAGCATAAACATTTGGAGCCATGTCAGCTGTAATAGCAAAATCTACCTGAGTTTCATCTTCCTTCCCTTTAATCCAACGCGATCGCAGAACTTTGCTCCCTGACTCA
>Ga0233437_1004784_pt1 | contig 15562 bp, 13 predicted proteins | sample SI_122_August201_FD_182714 | JGI IMG/M metagenome (GOLD analysis project Ga0233437, IMG submission 182714) | Seawater microbial communities from Saanich Inlet, British Columbia, Canada - SI_122_August2016_200_MG | ecosystem: Environmental > Aquatic > Marine > Inlet | place: Canada: British... | reverse complement strand
AAACTGGGCTTAGGCTAAAAGGATATATGGTATTCTTGTGTAATACTTTTTATGATAAGGACTTAGAAATGAAATATATCAGAACATTGATTGAACATAATGTTTTGGGAGTAATTTCGGGGTCTGATTTACTTGATGCAGAATCTTATTCAGTATTAAAAAACAAAAGCATACCAGTTGTCCTGCTAGATACAGCGATAAATAGTGATCGACTTTTTAATGTGAAAGTCGACAATTATATGCTGGCAAAAATGGCAGTTTCACATCTTTATGATGTAGGAGCTAGAAGAATAAGCTATGCAAGTGAACCGCTGTGTGTAAGTGTGCTTAAACTTAGGTATGAATATTTTAAAAAGGTAGTAGCCGAGTTTGGTTTAACCTTCGATGAAAAAGCAAATTTTATAGCACAAAACCAATATGAAAATTTCAGCAAGATGAAAACTGGTTATAATCTTGCAGCAAATATATTATTAAACAACAGCATTGATGCGGTTTTTGCAAGCTCTGATGAACTCGCATTTGGGATTGTAGAAAGGTTATCAGAACATAAAATTAAAATTCCTGAACAAATACAAATTATGGGATGTGATAATGATCCTTTTTCAAGCCTTATGAATCCTTCATTAACAACGATATGGCAGCCAATTATACAGATGGCGGATATAAGCGTTAGTATGATTTTGAGGTTAATTAAAAAAGAAGTGTTTGAACAATCAAGCATAAAGCTTGAGCCAAATATTATTATTAGAGAATCAACGATGAAATTTAATAAAGCGGGTAATTATGGCGTTTAACAGATGGAGGTAATAAAGTTATGAAAATTGGAATGAATATGCTCCTTTGGACAGTATGTGCGCAGTTTGATAAGCATGAGCACATATTAGATGATCTAAAAGGGTGGGGCTATGATGCAGTAGAATTCGGTGTTGATGGAATGACTGCAAGTGATATTGATAAGTTTGCTGCAAAAGGTGAAAATATCGGCTTAGACCGTGTTGCACTAACTGCTTTTACTCATGATGCTGGCTGTGCTTTAAGCCCAGATCCTGCTATGAGACAAAAAGCTAAAGAAATAATAATATCTGCTCTTCAAAAAGCAGAGGACATTGGGTCTAATGTTTTAGCAGGACCGGTATACCAGGGCTTATCAAATACAACTCAAGTAGGACCGACCGAAGATGAATGGAAATGGTCAGTTGATGTTTTAAGAGAATGTGCTTTAGTTGCTAAAGAGAAGAACATTAAACTAGCAGGAGAACCATTAAACAGATTTGAAACATGGCTTGTTAATTCAGTTCAACGAGGTTATGATTTTGCGATGGATGTTGGAGTCGACAGTATGGGTATATTAGCCGATACGCATCATTCTAACGTAGAAGAATATGACACAGCAAAAGCATGGGAAAAAGTGATGGATAGAATCTATCATGTACATATTTCTGAAAACAATAGAGGAGTACCGGGAATGGGACATGCGATTACACCAGAAGTTTTCGATGTTTTGAAAAAAAGCGGATATGACGGATATTTAGTAATAGAAGCATTTAATGCTAATGTTCCTGAAATATATAACATGCTAAGGGTATGGCGACCATTCGTAGAGGATGAGTCAGAAGTTGCTATTAAAGGTATAGAATTTATTAAGCGTTTTGTGTAAAGATCACTACGTAATTGCAGGAATAATAATTAATATAAAAGGAGTGAGTTAAAATGAAAAAAGTTTCTATCGGTAGTTGGGCATATATTATGGGTGCGTTTGGAGATAACCCTATATTGCTGCCTGAATTGTTCGAAAAGTTAAACGAATTAGGTTTTGATGGTGTCAGCTTAGGCGGATTTAAGCCTCATGCACACCCAGACCTATTTAACACCCCAGAAAAAAGAGCAGGGTTAAAGAAATTACTAACAGATAACAACATGGAGGTTGCAGATTTTGCAGCAGACCTTTGGAGTGTTGATTCGATTAAACAAAACAAAGAGTGGCTTGACTTGTTTGATAATAACATGGTTTTCATGTCTCAGATGGGCTTTAAAACTGTACGTATCGATAGTGGTGCGCCTCCTATATTACCTGAAGGGATGTCTTATGATGCGGCTAAAGATTTTGTTAAGGAAATGTTTGTTAAATGTGCAAAAAGAGCAGCACAAGAAGGCATAGACGTTGTATGGGAATTTGAACCTGGATTTATTGTTAACGAACCTAAAAATATAATCGAAGTTGTTGATGATGTTAACGAATCTAATTTCTCGCTTTTAGTTGATACATGTCATGCACATATGGCGGCTGTAGAAGGATCAAGAAATATTGAAGAAGGATGCAAACTAGATGGCGGCGTAGTTGAGTTTTGTGAAATGGCAAAAGATAAAATCGGGTTGGTGCATCTAATCGACTCAGACGGAACACTGAATGAAACTGAAACAAGTACACATGCTCCATTTGGTGATGGAGTTATGGACTTTGATGTTGTTATTCCGGCACTATTGGATAAAGCAAGATATAAAGGCGATTGGTGGGCGATAGACCTATGCGAATGGCCTGATGCATGGAACGCAACAGCAAGATGTAAAGCGTTTGTAGATGAAATTAACGAGAAATATTGTAAATAGAAAAAGCCAAAAAATAGGGAGTGAAAGTTATGGAAGGTAAAATGAAGGCCCAAGTTTTTTATGAGCCGGAAGTAATGAAGTATGAAGAAATCGACATTCCAAAGATTTCTGATGATGAGGTATTAATAAAAGTCAAGTACACAGGTATTTGCGGATCTGATATTTCCTATTATTATGGTCACAGCCCATTAGGAACAGATGATGGAAAGGGACCATTGGTTTTAGGTCATGAATTTTCTGGCGAAGTAGCTGAAGTTGGATCTATCGCTAAGTCTAAAGGTTTGTTCAAACCCGGAGATAGAGTGACGTGTAATCCTGTACAGCAATGTAATGCATGTGAAATGTGTGCTCAAGGCAAATTCAACCTATGTTCAAACATGGTTGTGCCTGGAGTAAGCCATAACGGTGCATTTGCACAGTATTGTGCGATGAAATATACACATCTATATAAGATGCCGGATACAATGTCATATAAGCAAGGTGCTGTGGTTGAACCATTAGCATGTGCGTCATATGCGATGAAAAAACTTGATATCCAAGTTGGAGATTTTGTTACAGTATTTGGACCTGGTCCTATCGGAAACATGATGGTTGCATTAGCAAAAGCAAGAGGAGCAGGGAAAGTCGCTTTAGTAGGTACAAGAGATTATCCTTTAAACGTTGGTAAAAAATGCGGTGCTGATTATGTTATAAATATAAAAGATAAGAGCTCTGCTGATTATACTGATGATATTAAAGCAACAATCAGTAAAATTACAGGCGGAAGCATGTCGGAAAGAGTTATTGTACCGACTAGTGCAAAAAAAGCACTTCAAGATGCAATTGATGTTGCTGCTGGCGGCGCTACTATCGTATATTTCGGACTTCCAGGTGAAGACGATAAAATCGAAGTTCCTGCGCTAAACAGCATACAATCAGACATTAATATCAAGTTTGCTTGGTTAGCACCATTAGTATGGCCAACAGCAATAAAAGCAGTTAATGCGCAAATGGTAGATATTGAAAACATCTTTACACATACTTTCAGTTTAGAAGATTGTGAAAAGGGAATTGTATTTATGAAAACTGGATCGGGAGATAAACTTAAAGGATTAATTGCAATCGATCCTGAGTAAATTAATTATGGCAACCAAGTAGTACTAATAATTTTTTGAACGATGACTTGTGCTTTTAGTCAGGCGCAAGTCATCAATCCTAAAAGGAATGTAGCAGGTATTAAGGATATGTCTTCTATTGGTTTAGACGTTGGCACAACTGGATGTAAAGCAACAGTAATAAACAAATTGGGTGAAGTTGTTGCATATGCATATCAAAATTATGATCTCATAATACCTTCAACAGGGTTGGCAGAGCTTAATGCAGATATAGTATGGGACAGTGTCAAAAAAGTGTTGAGACAAGTTGCAGTTGAAGCCGGCGGAGATATCGAAGCAATCGCTGTTGCATCTTTTGGAGAATCTTTTGTTTGCTTAGGTGAAAAGGGAAAAACATTAGGAAACAGTATTCTTTTTTCTGATATAAGAGGAACAAAGGAAATTGATGATATCTTAGAAGCTATAGATAAAAAAGAGTTATTTGATATAACGGGAATGCCCATTAGTTCTATGTACACCCTAAACAAGCTGTTATGGGTTAAGCAAAATACTTCTATGTATGATAAAGCAAAATATGTAATGTTATTCGGAGATTTTATTACATATAAATTATCTGGATTAAGAAGGATAGATTATTCTCTCGCATCACGAACAATGATGTTTGACTACAAGAAGAAAGCATGGGCATCAAGCATCATGCAGACTTTTGAAATCGATGAAGATAAGTTTTCGAGTCCAATTGCATCTGGGGAGACAATTGGCCGCTTATCAAAAAGTGTTGCAGAGGAACTTTGCTTACCAGAGCATGTTATTCTGGTTGCTGGTGGACATGATCAGGTGTGCGCAGCTCTAGGAGCAGGGGTGTTAAACGAAGGGGAATCTGTTGATGGAATTGGGACGAGTGAATGTATTACCACAATCGTCTCAAATACAGAAGATACAGCCTATATGCTGGAAAAAAACTTCTGTATAGAACCTTATGTAATTCCCGATAAATATGTTTCTTTGGCTTTTAATCCAGCAGCAGGAGCATCTGTTAACTGGTATAAAAGCACAATAGATAAAGAAAGAGACAGTGAATATGCTTTAACAGGAGAAAGCATCTTTGCAGCAATGGAAAGTGAATGTCCGGATGAACCATCATCGGTACTCATGATTCCATATTTAGCAGGAACGGGAACGCCATATATGGATCCATCTGCTGCCGGCGCAATGCTAGGATTAAACCTTAGTACAAATCGTGGAGATATGTATAAAGCTTGTTTAGAAGGAATCTGTTTTGACATTAAGTTAAATACAGAATTATTATCTAATATAGGAACAAATATCAACAGTTTGATTTGCGTTGGTGGAGTTTCAAAATCAGATATGCTAATGCAAATAAAATCAGATATAATGGGGATACCTATTACTAGGCTAAAGGTAAAAGAATCCGGAACAATGGGGCTTGCGATGCTGTGCTTTGTTGCTTTAGGAGAATTTAAGGATTTTGAAGATGCTTCAAAAGTTTTAGTAAAGCCTGAAAAAACTTTTATGCCTAATAAAGATAAACATGCTAAATATATGGATAAATACACCATATACAAAAATGCATACAAAGGATTAAAAAATATATACACAGTAAATACGGAGGTATAATGTCACTAATTACATCAAGGCAAGAAGCGAAGAAAATTTATGAAGATGTACAAGGAAAAAACATGAGTGTTGCAGTTTTTTGCACTGCCAGTCACTGGAATACAGAAGCAATTTTAATTGCTGCAGACAGGTTTGCAAAAAAACATAATATAAAGAATATTCCTATAAGCTTAGCGATGACTTTTAATTATTCTCATATGGCACAATCGCAAAGAGTAACTAAAACAAAAGATGCAATTGTTGGTTTTAAGTCAAATATGGAACATTTAAAAGTTTTATGCGAAGCAGAGGATTCACCATATTATAATGTATGCGTGATGCCACACCTAGACCACGGAGACCCAGAAACGGATAAGTGGGCATTAACAAAAGGTACTAAATATTTAGCAAGTGTAATGTTTGATGCTCAAAGATTTCCATTCGAAGATAACATTCGAATGACTTCTGATTATGTTAAGGAATATGGTAAAAGTGTTCTAGTTGAAGGAATAATGGATGTTTTAAAAGTTAGTGATGGGACTGAATCAGTTAGTGGAGATGATTATGCTGAGAAAGCATTAAAATATAAAAACGAAACAAAAGTAGATTTTATTGTTGCAGATCTTGGTACAGAACAGCAATCAAATGCTTCTGGAAAATCGGAATATTTAAAACAAAGAGCAGTTAACCTTACAAAAGCTTTAAAGGAAAAAATGCTGGTTCTTCATGGAACATCATGCTTAACCAATGAGCAGATAAATGGTTTAGCTGATGATGGTGTTATAAGAATAAACCTTTGGACAAAAGTAGCGAGAGAAGCAGGACAATATGCTGCCAAGAATTTGGTTGAAAGGTATGATAAAATTAAAGATGGAGATTTTGAAGCGACTGAATCAAAGCAATATATATATGATTCGATAGATAAAGCAGCGGATATGATGGAAGAGTTTTTAGAACTGTTTGGATATGAAAATCTAGTTTAATTATAGTTTAAGAATAGGAGTGCAAAAAATGAGTAATATTAAGAAAATTGTTCAAGATGAAATGAAAAAGAATAATGGCGTTTTAAGGCTTGCTCCTGCATGGGTTGGAAGAACAATCCTTTTGCCGGGGAAAAGATTAAAACTTGATATAAGAGATTTATATGCCAGAGGAGCAGAATACGGCGCAATCTGTGAAAGATGGATGTCTTCTACGGGATTAGTTGATAACGGTGATATGACCTTAGAAAATGAAGGCATGAGCTTTATAGTGGCTGAAACCGAATCAGGCATAGAGCAAGTATTATTAAAAGATGTGATTGATGAAATGGGCGATGAGATTATTGGAGCAGACATGATGAAAAAACATGGCGGACTGATATCTTTTGCAAAATTATTCGATTTTTCAACACCAATTCCACATCATGTGCATCTTATGGAAGAACAAGCATCTAAAGTGGGTGTTGCAAGTAAACCAGAAGCATATTACTTTCCTGTTGAATTAAACAGCATCGATTATCATGGTGCATTTACTTTCTTCGGGCTAGAAGATGATACAACAAAAGAGCAGTTAAAAACTTATTTAGATAATTGGGGAAGCAAAGGAGATAATGGAATCTTAGAACTTGCTAGAGCCTATAGTCTTAAATTAGGAACAGGATGGAGCATACCAGCAGGGATATTGCATGCACCAGGTGCATTAGTAACATACGAGCCACAGCTGGTAAGCGATACTTCTTCGTTTTGGCAAAGCATGGTACATGACAAGTTCTTTGAAAGAGATTTACTTGTAAAATTCATAGAAGAAGATAAGAAGTGGGATTTAGACCATCTTGTTGATTGTCTTGATTGGGAAGCAAACGTTGACCAAGACTTTAAAAAGAATCATTATTGTGAGCCTATTCCTGTTGACGATATAGCGAAAATGGAAAAAGACGGCTATTACGAAGAATGGATCACATATGGAGCAAGCGAATTTAGTGCTAAGAGATTAGTTATAGAGCCTGGCAGGGAAGTTACGATAAAAGATGGAGGAAGTTATGGCTTCATAGCTATGAGAGGATATGGAACAATAGAAGGAAATACTATTGAAACGCCAGCAGTTATTAGATATAATCAATTAACGAGAGATGAGTTCTATGTAACTTATGATAGGGCAATTAATGAAGTGACTATTAAAAACTTAAGCGACAATGCAGAACTGACATTACTTAAGCATTTTGGACCTGATAACAAGGATGCAGAAAAATTTATTAAGTAAAATCCTAGGATTTATCAAGGTTGCATTAAGTTTTATGGTATAATAGAATTAGTTTAAATAAGTATGGATTGGGAGGAGAAAAAAGTGCAAAAAGACCTTATATTAGAAATGAAAGGAATATGCAAATCCTTTCCTGGTGTAGATGTTTTTGACGATTTCAATTTCGATTTGCGCAGAGGAGAGATACATTGTATCTGTGGCGAAAATGGAGCTGGAAAATCTACGCTAATTAAGATTCTTTCGGGCGCGTATACGCAGGATAAGGGGACTATGCGTATAGATGGCAAATTACATGGGCAAATGACCCCACGAGCAGCCATCAAATTAGGCATTCAAACGATATATCAAGAGCATAATTTATATCCGCTCTTGAACGTTGTGGATAATTTATTTGCAGGAAATGAACTAGCAAACGGATTAATATTAAGCCAGCAAAAAATGGTTGAAAAAACAAGAGACGTTTTAGATTTTTTACATTCAAATATTTCGCCTTATGACATTGTTGGAGATCTTGGGAGTGGAGAACAAAAAACTGTCGAAATAGCAAGAGCGTTTATTGAGGAATCGAAAATTATGATTTTAGATGAACCGACTGCTTCTTTCAGTAAAAAAGAGATTGTACATCTACTTGGAATAGTTAGAAAGCTTACAGAACAAGGTATAAGTATAATTTATATTTCTCATCATTTAGACGAAGTATTTAAAATTGCAGATAGAGTTACTGTAATTAGAGACGGTGAAAAAATCAGTACTTATGATGTTGGCGATTTATCGGAACAAATGCTTATCAAAGACATGGTGGGCAGAGACGTTTCAGCTTTTTATAACAGAGAAGATGCAAAGATTGGTGAAGTTGTATTTGAAGCGAAAAACTTGTCGGGTAACGGCGTTAAAAATGCTACTCTAGAAGTACGAAAGGGTGAACTTCTCGGGATTGCCGGGATGGTTGGTTCTGGCAGAACAGAACTTGCAGAGTTGCTGTTTGGTGTTAAACAAATAGAAACAGGCGTAATTAAAATAAGAGGTAAAAAAGTAACTTTAAGAACACCTCTTGATGCAATTGCGAATCATATGTGCTTTATTACAGAGGATAGACAATCATCAGGTGTTTTCTTAATACACTCTATAGCTCAAAACACTGTTATAGCTAGCTATGCAAAATCAAAGCAGCCATTTGCACTGCCTGCAGATGATGTTAAGCTGGCAAAGAAATATATAAAAGCGTTGAATGTTGTAACGCCTAGCGTATTCCAAAAGGCTATGTTTTTATCGGGTGGTAATCAGCAGAAGGTAGTACTCGCAAAGTGGTTTGCTACTAACGGAGACATATTTATATTCGATGAACCAACAAGAGGCATAGACGTTGGTGCAAAAGAAGAGATATACAAAATAATGACCCAGCTTTTACAAGAAGGTAAGTCAATAATTATGGTTTCTTCTGATATGCCGGAACTTATCGCTATGAGCGATAGAATAATGGTAATGCGTAATGGTGAAATGGTAGCTGAGATAAATAAAAAAGAAGAAATAAAAGAAGAGATTATTCTTAATCATTCTATTGGAGGTAGTAAATAATGAAGAGTAAAGCAAACAAATCAGATTCATTTGCAGAATCAAGCAAACCCCTCTCGAGGATTTGGAAACATGATAATACACCAATATTTATAGTGTTGCTATCAATATTAATAGCTGTTATAGTCATTGAGTTTGTTGTTAAAGGTAGCTTTAATTTCATAACACCAAGAAACATTTCCAATGTACTAATGCAAGTATCAGTAACGGGCATATTTGCTCTAAGTATGACGTTGGTAATGATATCCGGCGGTATTGACTTGTCAGTTGGCTGGATGATGAGTTTCCTTGGAGCGGGATTTGCTTACCTTATCAGGTTTGCGGAAATGAGCGAATCACTTGTAGTAATTATTTGTATAGCTGCCGGAATTGGCTTGCAGCTTCTTATGGGCCTCATTATTTCTAGAACCAAACTTGAACCATTTATCGTATCACTTGGGTTTATGAGTATTTATAGAGGTTTTACCTATTTGATAACGAATGGCAGAGAAATCACAATAAAAGGAAGATTTGAGTTTTTAGGAAGTGAAATATTTAAATTTGGCAAGAACTTAGACGCATCTCAACGGTTTTCTTTGAGGGTGCCTGTAATTTTGTTTCTGTTATTGGTAATTCTAGTTTGGCTGGTGGTTAAGTACACTAAATTTGGTCGTCGTGTTTACGCTGTCGGCGGAAACGAAAATGCTGCATATCTAGCTGGAATAAATGTTAAAAACTTTAAACTGTTGATATACGGTATAAATGGACTGTTTGTGTCAATAGCATCTATGACGTTGCTTTCAAGGCTTGGGACAGGAAGCCCGATTATGGGTATGGGTAAAGAAATTGATGTAATAGCAGCTGTCGTTGTCGGAGGAACGGCGTTGTCTGGAGGTAAAGGTAACATCTGGGGAACTGTTATTGGTGTTGTTCTACTGGGGATTATGTCGAACGCACTAAACATACTCGGAGTTTCGCCTCATTTCCAATACATCATGAAAGGTCTACTCATCATAGGCGCAGTACTTATCGGTTATTATAGTAGTCTTAGAACTGTTAAGAAATCTAAAAAGAGTGCTTAATGGATCAAAAGATTTACTAGATAATATAGCATCATATAATTGGTGCAAAATTACCTGTTGGTAAAAAATAATTAGGAGGAAAAGTAATGAAAAAAATTATTGCAATTCTTTTGGCGTTAGTATTGGTGTTTTCTCTAGCAGCATGTGCACCAGCACCAGAAGAGATGGCAGCAGAAGAGCCTGCAGCAGCTGAAGAACCTGCAGCTGAAGTAGAAATGGAAGAAGAAGTTGATAATGTAACAGGAAAAACTGTTGGATTCATCAATGCCGGACCTGATGACTATTATGCACAATTCGGTGATGCTTTTAAAGCTATCGGTGCAGCAGTTGGACTCGAAGTTATCGAGCTTAACTCTGACTATAAGCCAGAGCAAGAATTGGCAAACGTTCAAGATATGATAGCACAGGGTGTTGACGCTATTGCTGTTATCACAGCTGGCGCAGCTGGATCTGCTGCTTCAATCTCTGAAGCAAATGATGCTGGCGTACCAATATTCTTTATAGCTGGCAGACCGGAACTTGATCCTGGTACAGAACTAACTGGTCACGTTACAGATAACTTTGTAATGATGGGATATCAAGTAGGACAATGGGTTGCTGAAAACTATCCAGAAGCAGATAAAATAGTTAACATTCCTGGATTCTTAGGACAGGGACCTGCAGAAGGTGAAATCGTAGGATTCGACATGGCACTAGCAGAAGCCGGTATGGGACCAGCGATATTGACAGCAAGTTCTGAATGGCAAAGACCATTAGCTGTTCCAATTGCTGAAGACTTACTAGCTGGCGGAGACAGCGACTTTGACGTACTGTTTGCTTGCAACGAAGAAACTTTCTTTGGAGTTCTACAAGTATTTGAAGAACAGGAAGTTACTGATAAAGTTGTAGTTTCATGTAATGGTAAAGATGATGCTTGGCCAAACTTAGTAGACGGAACTCTTGGAGCTACTTCTCCGAACCCTCCTTCATTGAATGCTGATCTTTGCATACAACAGATTATCGCACATTTCAATGGAACGGATTTCGTACAGTATCTACAAATTGAACCTCCTGGCGTTTTAACAGCTGATAACGTAGCGACTGCTGTTCCTTGGACAGTATCTGACTATCTTGAAGGTCGTGCGGCTGATGAATTCCAATGGAAATTATCAGACTATGAAGCAGCTTACTTAGCTAACACAGCAAGTTTCGAAAAGTTTGATGAAAAGTTAAACGAGTACTTAGCAACACATTAATTAGTACAAAGGTTCAAACGGGGCTTGCGTTTTTTGCAGGCCCCAACAATAAAATGGATATGCCAACAGGTATCCAAATAACAAAGTAACTTTAAAAAGTAAATTCTGAAATTAATGGTGGGGTCTGTGGAAATTCTCCAGACCCCATTATAAAATCCAAACAAATTGAGACTCTGGATACAAGTGAAACATTTTGAATAATTTAGTTTTGAATATTATATTAGCAGTTATGCTAAATTTATAAAGGAGTGAGCGTCATGTCAATAAAAGGAAGTGCAAGCAGCGAAAAAAGAGGATTGTTGAATTACGGTATGGTTGGAGGCGGACCCGGAGCTTTTATTGGGGATGTTCACAGACGTGCAAACGGACTTGAGGGGAAAAGCCAAATTGTTGCCGGAAGTTTTTCTGATGTGGAATGGGAAATTATAGAAATGGGCGAGCAGCTGAGGATAGATAAAGATCGTGTTTATTTAACTTATCAAGAAATGGCTGAAAAAGAAGCAGTAAGACCGGATGGGATCGATTTTGTTTCTATTGTTACGCCGAATTTTCTGCATTACAGAATTGCAAAAGAGTTTTTAGAAAAAGGAATAAGCGTTGTTTGTGAAAAGCCACTTACAGTAGACTTAGATGAAGCTTTAGATTTAAAAAAAATAGCAGCAGAGAATGATTGTCTGTTTGCAGTAACATATACATACACTGGTCATGTTATGGCTAAAGAAGCAAGAGAGATTGTACAAAGTGGACAGATTGGAGACATTCGTGTTGTTGTCGCAGAGTATGCACAAGATTGGCTTATAGACACTTTAGAACAAGAAGGACAAAGACAGGCGGCTTGGAGAACTGATCCGAAACAATCGGGCAAATCTAATTGTGTCGGCGATATTGGCAGTCATATGGAAAATATGGTTAGTTTTATAACTGGGCTTAAGATTAAAAAGCTGATTGCTAACATGGATATCTGTGGTGTTGGCAGAACACTTGATAACAATGCGGAGATATTAGTAAAGTATGACAACGGCGCAAGCGGAACATATTGGTGCTCCCAGATTGCTATTGGGTGTGATAATGCATTACGTGTGCGTATATTTGGAACAAAAGGTTCTGTTGAGTTTGTGCAAGAAGAATCTAATTATTTAAAGGTTACTTTAAAAGATCAACCAACACAGATTTATTCAAGAGGACATGGATATATCAGTGAAGCAGCTGGAGCATTTTCTAGAGTACCGGCAGGTCATCCTGAAGGATTCTATGAAGCTTATGCAAATATTTATGGTGCTTTTGCAGATGCACTGAGTGCAAAGCTTGATGGTGAAGCTGTTGATGAGTTAAACGTCAAATATCCTACTATAGACATGGGGATTTCTGGCGTTAATTTTGTTGGCAAATGTGTAGAGAGCATGGATAAAGGCTCTGTTTGGGTAGATGTTGAGTAGACGCGATTTAGCGAGAAAGGTAAAATAATGAGACCGATTACAATTTTTACAGGTCAATGGGCTGATTTGCCTTTTGATGAGATGTGTAAAGTAGCATCAGAAATGGGCTATGAAGGATTAGAACTAGCGACATGGGGAAACCATGTAAACGTTAAAAAAGCCGCAGAAGATATGAATTATGTTGCAGAACTTAAAGGTTCATTAAGCAAATACGGCTTAAAAACTTGGGCAATAAGTGGTCACTTAAGTGGTCAGCTGGTTGGTGATGTTTATGATCCGCGCCATAATGGATTTGCACCATCATCTGTGGCAAACGATGAAAAAGCAATGAGAGCATGGGCGATAGAAGAAGTAAGTAATACCATAAAGGCAGCTAAAAATCTTGGGATAAAAACAATCACAGGTTTTTTGGGTTCGCCAATATGGAACTATTGGTATTCTTTCCCACAGACTTCGCAGGAAATGATAGATGCTGGATATCAAACAATCGTAGACAGATGGACACCACTGTTTGATGAAATGGATGCTGCTGGAATCAAGTTCGCTTTGGAAGTTCATCCAACAGAGATAGCATTTGACTATTATTCTTTTGTTAAATTGTTAGAAGCATTCGATTATAGAGAAACATTAGGTATGAACTTTGACCCAAGCCATCTGTTATGGCAGGGAATGATTCCGCACTTAATGATAAGAGCTTTACCAGATAGAGTTTATCATGTTCATATTAAAGATGCTGCTGTTACATTAGATGGATTAACAGGTATATTGGGATCTCATATAGAATTTGGTGATACTAAACGTGGATGGAACTTCAGATCACCAGGCAGAGGACATGTTGATTTTAACGAAATTATCAGAGAACTTAATCAAATAGGATATGATGGACCATTATCGGTAGAATGGGAAGATTCAGGAATGGAAAGAATGGCAGGTGGAAAAGAAGCTTGCGAGTTTACAAAAGATGTAAACATCAACCCTAATCAAGGTTCTTTTGATGATGCATTAAAGAATGAGTAAAAATTCATTTAAAAAATAAGGGAGGAATTAAAAATGAATGTAGGAGTATTTTTAGCTTTAGAACCATTTACATCTGTGGAAAGACAACTTCAGTTAGCGAAAGAAGCAGGGTTTAACTGTGCAGATATTACAGACGTACATGAAGGATCAAGTATGTTTGATTCAGCTGGTCTAGCAGCAACAGTTAGCTTAGACGGTGACCCATTTGCTACAAAAAGATTGTTTGAGAAATATGGAATCACTCCATCTACTGTTTGTGTACATGGAGCATTAATGGAGCCTAGTAATCCAGCTGCATTTCAAACAGCAGGAATAATGAAGGGCATAAAATATGCAGCAGCTATTGGTATTAGAGATGTTGTAACAACAGAAAATGAACCACATTCTAAATGGGCAAAGAACTTAAGTTACGACCAAAAAATATTCACAATTGCTGAAAAATTGGTTGTACCGTGTCAGATGGCAGCAGACTTTGGTGTTAATATTCTACTAGAACCACATGGCCCAATCACAGACACTATTCAAGGTATTCAAGACATTATGGATACGTTAGGCAACCCAACATCATTAGGTGTTAATCTTGATACAGGTAACTCTTGGCTTGGTGGAACAGACCCAGTTGAAATGGCTAAGACATTTAAAGATAAGATCTATCATGTTCATTGGAAAGATTTGGGCGAAGAGTGGGTCGAAAAACGTGGCAAGCAATTTGGCTGTGGCTTCTCGACAATCGCACTCGGCGATGGTGTTATCGACATTAAAGGTGTAGTTGAAGTATTGGCAGACAGAAAAGAGATTCATGCATCTACACTTGAAATCGGCGGAACCGCTGAAATGCTTCAAAAGAGTGTATCATATTTGCGTTCTTGCGGACTTTAGAAAAAATTATTAAAGATAAAAGCGTCATTTTTTAATGGCGCTTTTATTAAAATTGATTTCTGCCAGAATATATAATGAAAGGGTTTTTAAAAACCGTTTCAGAGATGTAATTATTATGAATGAAAAAAAGATAGAGAAAGAGAAAAAGCAGACAAATGTTACAGTTGATAAAGATGAGACGGTTAAACTAAAAGTTGATTCTAAAAGCGATGTAATGTCGAAAGAGGAACAGGATTGTCGTGATAACTGCATGCATTGCGGGTATCATTGTAAATACCTTAAGGATTAGTAAGTTTAATAGTGTATGAATTAGGAGTCTATGTTTTAGTTGCTTTCAAATACTTTTCTTAAGAATGAAATGTAAATTTGAAAAACCAATAATAAATTCAGCGATTTGATGATGCTCCATTATTTTAGTCCTCTCATTTTTATTGAAAAAATTATGATACAAGGAGGAAATATTATGTCAAGATTTAAGTATTCAGCAGGGCCGTGGAATGTTCATACTGGAGCGGATGCATTTGGACCACCGGTAAGAGATAATATTAGCTTTGCACAGAAAGTTAAAAGGTTTAAGGAAATTGGTTTTGATGCAGTACAATTCCATGATGATGATGCTGTACCAAATATGAATGAACTTGGTGAAGACGAAATTATCAGAGAAGCCGAAAAAGTTAAGCAGATATTAGATGATTACGGCATGGCTGCTGAGTTTGTTGCTCCAAGGTTATGGGAAGATCCTAGAACAATAGATGGTGGTTATACTGCTAACAGTAAAGAGGACAGAGATTTTGCGCTTTGGA
>Ga0233437_1004782_pt1 | contig 15566 bp, 15 predicted proteins | sample SI_122_August201_FD_182714 | JGI IMG/M metagenome (GOLD analysis project Ga0233437, IMG submission 182714) | Seawater microbial communities from Saanich Inlet, British Columbia, Canada - SI_122_August2016_200_MG | ecosystem: Environmental > Aquatic > Marine > Inlet | place: Canada: British... | reverse complement strand
AATAGCAAAGAATTACAAGCATTTTTTTCTAGGCCCATTTTAATCCTATCAGTATTTGTAACAAGTAAATCGTCACCCACAATTTGAGTTTTATCTAAATTAATTTTGCTCATTAAATAATTCCATGATTCCCAATCATCCTCTCCAAATGGATCTTCAATTGAAATAATAGGATATTTTTCTACTAATTTTAAATAATATGATGAAAGTTCTTTACCATCCATCACTTTATTCTTTTTACCCATCTTATGTCCAAAAACATACTTGCCGTCTTCCATGAATTCTGACGCTGCTGCGTCCATTGCAATTTTAATTTGTCCTTTATACCCTGTTTTTTTTATTGCTTCTTCAAGCAATAATAATGGTGCTTCATTACTCTCAACTGGTGGAGCAAATCCACCTTCGTCCCCTACATTAACTGCGTCAACACCATATTTTTTCTTAAGAATTTTTTTTAGTTCATGATAGACTTCAGCACCCATTTGTACTGCATCAGCTAGTGACTTAGCACCCACTGGAGCTATCATGAATTCTTGAATATCTAATGCATTACCAGCATGACGTCCTCCATTAATCACATTAAAAAATGGTGTTGGCATTTTTGGTTTAGTGCCTGCTAATTCTGCAATATATTCATAAAGTGCCATTTCATTTGCCTTAGCACCAGCCCTACATACTGCCATACTTACAGCAAGAATTGCATTAGCACCTAATTTTGATTTATTAGGTGTACCATCTAACCTACCCATCATGACATCAATAAATTGCTGCTGTGTTACATCTAACCCAAGTAAACTTGGCTTAATTCTTTTTTCAACATTCTCAACTGCTTTTAATACTCCTTTCCCACCATACCGCAGTCCTTCGTCACGTAGTTCAACAGCTTCGTGAACTCCGGTACTAGCGCCACTTGGAACTATAGCTCTTGTAGAAAAATCTTTTGTATAAAGTTCAACTTCAACTGTTGGGTTACCCCTAGAATCTAAAACTTCTCTTGCTTTAATATCAATAATTTCAATCATAATAATAAACACCTCTTTAAGAATATTTAGAAATTTTGTAGAATAAAAAGGTTTTGTATAAGAATCTTTATATACAATCCAGATTTCTTGTCATTAATGAATGCCAGGGTTGCACAACCCTAACCTTTAACCGTTCGTTTCACTCACTTCAAAGGTTAGAAACCAAAATCGTGCAACATTAAGCATTAAATGCTTAAGTTGAACTTAAGCAGGTTTTAAACAAATGCCAGGGTCGCATAATCCGGTATTGCGCAAGCCTGGAAACAAATTAAGCAAATTGCTTAATTTTTAAGAGAGCTTGTCCCTTTGGGATTCTGGGTTCAAATCCCAGCTCTGGCGTTTTATTTTTAAATTGATAATTATCTAAAATATAAACTATTTTCTCAAGTAATTTAATTGTCCACTTAAAAAAGTAGTTACAGATTAATAAACTATATATCCTGAAGTGACAAGATAAAGTGATATTTAAATATAAGAAAATTCCTCTGTTACATATGTCAAATATCTCAATAGAAAAACCTTTTTTTGATTTTTTACCCATAGGTTTAATGAATGGTCTAGATGGATTCATATTAAATAACAAATTCTATGAAGCTGAAATGGCAGCTAAGAATGGAAATTTACAACTTGATTCAATTAGAAAAGGTACTTTACATAAAAATGATTTAAAACAATATGAACAAATTACTCCATACCATATGAAAAATTTTGATCGCAATTTACTTAGATCTGCAATAAATTTTGCACAGGCTTATCCAGAACCTATTGCTAAACTTGTAGAAAATCCTGAAGAACTTGAACGAGACATTTTAAAAATATTTCAAGTAGGGTATGCACATTATGCAATTGCCAAACATTATGGATTTTGGAACGGATATGATTTTCCAGATGGTTGCTGTGGTCCTTCTACTCGTGGAATAACAGGGTCACTTTGGCACCATGGCTATTTTAATGCATCCCATGTAGTTTATTTTGATGATGAGGATTTTCTAGATCATGCATATGCTTTTCTACCTTTTGTAATGATTGAGCCAAGTTTTGAGGGAGTTATATTGTTGGATGGCACTTCAGACCAAAGATCAACAATTAACAAAAAACATGAAAGAAATTTTTTGACTATAAAAAAAGGTAAAACTTGGAATTATATTGTTAGACCTGATAAAAACTCAAATTTGTATCCAAGATTTGTTTTGCATATAGGAGAATTAGCTAATGGAAATGGAATAAAAATCAATGGTGAAATAGAAACACCAAATGTTGATTATAATGGTGGAATTAAACAATTTTTAGCTGAAGCCTTTTCCAATCCACAAAGACTATAATTAATTCATGATTAAATTTGGTATCCTTTTTATACAATCTAAAGAAAAATTTATAAGGAAATTGTCTTTTTAACTAATATGGCAGTACAAAAATTATTCTTATTTAATTATTACAATAATAGATTTGAAAATGGTAGAGAAAAATAAAAAAAAGAGATTTATCACTGTTGATAAGAGTAAAAATCCATTTGATATAAAGAAGTATTTAACTGTAAGAAATTTATTAATCATGCTATTACTTATTACACTTTATCTTTTCTTTGCTAAAGACATTCAAGCAATTTTGCTAATAATTGTATTCTATCCAATTTCTTTATTTGCAGCAAGAACATCCAAATATGTCAAAAGTGTAAGTACTGATACCATTGCTGCATTCACTGTATTTTTATCATATATGTATGGATGGAAATGGGCATTGTTCTTTGGAGTAGGAATAGGAATTATAATTTGGTCTCAAACAGCATTAAATTTAATGACAATGATTAATATTACGACTTATGGCGTTGCAGCATTCTCTGGACACTTAGCACATGGTTGGTTTGGTGCTGAATTCTACACCGCATACATTGTTGCAATCATGATGCGAAATGTATATGCGTTCTTTGTATTTTTACTTTTCAATCCAAATGTTTTTGAAAATTTTACTACTACTTTTTCTGAAATTATAACTAATACTTTTTTATATCCTCTTGTGCTTAATATATTATACAAAATAATCATGTTCTTAACTCCAGGTTAAATTTATATCAACCAAAAAGCTTTTATATCTACATTATTATTAAAAAACCTATTATGTTTGATAATATAAAAAAATTTTTCAATAGCTTCTTTGGTAGAATGTTTAGAGGTAAAAAGAAAGTTAAATTAGGATTGTATGGACCTCCAAATGGTGGTAAAACTACTTTAGCTAATAGAATTTGTCAAGACTGGCTTGGTGAAGACATGGGTTCAGTTTCTAACGTTGCTCATGAAACTAGAGAAATTCAAATCAAAGAACAAATCACAATTAAAGCAAAAGGGAAAGAACTTAATTTTAACCTAGTTGATACACCTGGAATTGCAACTAAAGTTGATTATGAAGATTTCCTTAAACATATGAAAGCAAAAGAAGCTAAAAAAAGAGCAAAAGAAGCTACAAAAGGTATCATTGATGCAATAAAGTGGTTAGATGACATGGATACTGTTATAATTGTATTAGATGCCACAAAAGATCCCTATTCACAGGTAAACATCACAATCATAGGTAATTTACAAGCAAGAAATATTCCAGTTTTATTAGTTGCAAACAAAGTTGATTTAAAAAAATCTAACCAGAAAAAAATTGAATCTGCATTCCCACAGTATAAAGTTGTTGGAATTTCAGCCAAATATGGTACTAACATGGATGATTTTTACGAAGAATTAATAAAACTAGCATAATTAACTGTCAAAATAAACAAAAAAAAGGACCAAATATAATTATTAAGAAATGCGAATTCAATTAAATTTTTAGGTTATGGTCCTTGTTAATTTCGAGCACATCGTACACCGTGCAAGCACTCCACCAGTAAAAACCCTGGTGGTATACAATGTATTAAAAAAAAGAGGTATTTGAAGAGAATGTTAACGTTTCAATTTATTCCGTATAATAATATTTCAGGACTTGATTCTGATGAAAGAATTAAAAATCTTTTAAGTGTTGTTAAGCAAGATAAAATAATTTTACTTGAAGGTCGTCTTGAAGAAGCTGAAGAAGCTGAACTTATCAAACAAACTATGGAATCAATTAGCGAAAAATTTACAGGAATTGAACTCGGAGTAGTTCATCCTGAAGATAAAAATTCTTCATTTTACAAGAGAGTTAGAAAAGTTCTAGTTAGACTTTTGCTTGGAAATAGAGATGGATTTACAATTATTGGGCCAGCAAATATTATTACTGAAATTAAAAATGATCCTGATAAAATTCAATTATATATGAAAGAATCAAATCAAAAAGTTGAACAAAAACCTAAGAAAAAGAGTAAAAAATCTAAAAAGTAGTTTCTATCTCAATCGAACAATTTTTATACTTAAACCTATTTAATTTTTAGTATGCTATTCAGCAATCAAGCTTTTTAATCAAAAAGTTTGAACAAAAAATCATAGGGCATAAAGCCCATTTTTAAAAAAAAAAAACTAAAAAAAATGCCACACCAATGTGTTAGATGCGGAGACTTTTATGAAGATGGTAGTGAGAAGATTCTAAAAGGATGCAAATGTGGCGGTAAATTATTCTTCTTTGTAAAAAAAGAAAAACTTGAAGAAGTAAAAAATGCTCAAGTTACTTTATCTAAAAAAGAGAAAAAGCAAATTGAAAGAGATGTATTTGATTTAATTGGTGATTCTGCAAAAAGTGACAAGCCAGTTGTATTAGATTTTGAGTCAATTAGAGTTCTTAAACCTGGTAAGTATGAATTAGATCTTGTAAATTTATTCAAAGATAGACCTCTTGTCTACAAATTGGACGAAGGCAAGTATATGATAGATTTACCGGAAAGTTTTAAGAAAGCTTTGGATAATAAAAAGTAATTACAATATATAATATTTTAATTCATATGTTAAAACTATAAAATATCTAATGAAAGTTATTATCTATTAACAAGACCATTTAAAAATAACATGTTTTTTCTTCGTTAAATAATGACTATTGTACTCGGAACTGCTGGAAAAGGTATTTTTCTTGATAAAACATCAGATATTGCACAAGAAAAGCTTAAACCTTTTGGAGTTGTAACAAGTGATGAAGAACTTAATCGTGTTAGAAAAGATGGTATTGTAACATCTACTGAATCAGTAGATAAGATATATTTACCTGAATTTAGATATGATTTTATTATTGACAGTCTTGGTATTAATAGTGTGCATCCTTATTTTTACGCTATTGCAGGTTTAGCACCTCTACCTGTATTTGAAAAGGACATTCTTGAACATATTGAGGTTGCACAGACTATCCGACATAAAAATGACACAGTTTTATTTGATTTATTTTACTGCATACATGATAGATTATCAGGACGACAACAATTCAGCATACAATTTCTAGATAAATTTATTGACCACGTAGATAAACAAATAATAACTAGAAGTCCAGGATTTTATCAACAGGCAATATCATTTTTAAATGCATTTCCTGATAGAATTAGAAAAGATATGCTAACACATATTAATGGACATAATAATTCAACTTATTCCAGTTTAATGGCATCTATCATCCCACATTTAGATTATTATAGACAATCAACTGAAGGAGTTTTTTCTTTTGTTTCAGATCCAGAACCTTATTTATTTCATCAAAATGAAGATGGAACTTTTATTAGGACTGGTCATATGGGTATTGGATCTGGTTTTGATCGTCAACCGAAAATATTTTTCAATTCAATATTAGATGAACGTGATAATGGTACATATTGTGAAAATATAACTCTTGAAGAAGCAATCTTATTAGGTATTACAACTGTACATTCAGCAAATGAAGAGTTCCCAGATAGTTGTTCAGGATACAAACTCACAGTTAATATTGGAAAAGATATCTTTCACTTTCCAAAAGCTAGTGATTTGGGTCTAAAAGATGATCCTGAAGAATACACTAAACATGTTTTAACCACAATAGATGAACATTACAAAATTTTGGAATAAATTAAAAAAAATTTAATTAAATAATTCTCCAACATCAGGAGCATTTTGACTTCCTTCATCAGATTCAAAATAATCTTTTTGTTCAAAATTATACATTCCTGCTACAATGTTTGACGGAAAACGTCTAACTTTCGTGTTAAAGTTTTTTACAGCTTTGTTGTAAACATCACGTTCAACCTTTATTCTGTTTTCTGTACCTTCAAGCTGCACCTGTAAATCAAGATAATTTGAATTGGCTTTAAGGTCAGGATATGCTTCAACAACCACTAATAACTTAGATAATGCAGAATTAAGCTCTGCGCCAGCCTCACCTAACTCAGCAGGAGTTTTAGCGCTACCAACACTTGCTCTAGCTTTAGTTACTTCTGTTAATACATCTCCTTCATAATCACTATATGCTTTAACTGTTGACACTAAATTTGGAATCAAATCAGCTCTTCTTTGATATGCACTTTGTACATTTCCCCATGCATTATTAACTTCTTCATCCATTCCAACTAATGAATTATATGTACCTCCAAAAAAGAGTCCAATTAATAATGCAATTCCTAATATTGATATTAAAACAATAGCCCAAACTGGAAATTTATTTTTTGTCATTTTTTCTCACCCATACTAATTAACTTTTCAATTTCATTGTCATCAAGCCACATACCATTACACTTATGACATACATCTATGACAACATCATGCTTTTTAATCTTTTTCATATTAATTTTACATCTAGGACATAATAATTTTATTTCATCTTTACTTTTAACCATAATTCACCACCTTCCTCCAGCTCCGCCACCACCAAAGCTACCTCCTCCAAATCCTCCTGAACCTCCAGAAAAACCACCACCTCGTTTTCCACCTTTAATAATCTGACTTAAAATCCACGCTGCTGTAAAGTAATCTTCTTTTTTGATTTTTTTTGAAGGACGAGTATTTTTTGAAGCAGTTATAAATATTAAGATAGCAACTACCCATACAATGATAAATATTATACCTGCCATTGCTTCTTTTGACTGAGAAACTTCTTCATCAAAAATTTCGTCATTGAACACTATTTGTTTTATAACAATTGATGAATCTAATATCCCTTTTGCATAATTTCCTTCTTTAAAATTAGGTTCAAGGTATTCACGTCCAATTCTACCTAATAATATATCAGGTAAAACAGGTTCCAATCCTCTTCCTACTTCAAACTTATATTGGCGCTCAGCTATTGCAATAAGCAACAATAAACCATTATTCTTTTGCTCATCTCCTAGATTACCTTCAGCTAAATTGTAAGCATATGAATCAATGTCTGATCCACCAAGCGAATCAACAATAACTATTGCAAACTCTGCTTGTCCAGAATCATATATTTCTTTAAGAATTGGTTCAATCTCATCAATTTGGTTTTGAGTTAATACTCCAGAATAATCATTGATAAAATATTCAATATCTTGAGCATAAATAGGTAAAATTAATATCAAAAATAAAAATAAGATGAATTTTTTCATTAAATTAAATGTAACAAATTTGATTATATTAATTTATCTAATGAAAATAACTATTCAACACATACTGATGAACCATTCTATTAGTGTTAAAGAATGATGCGTTAAATGCAATTGCATATTTCATTATTTCGGTCCATTTATCCCATTCATGATAATACATTGGTAAAATAATCTCAGCTAATTTTACATACAAATCTTCTGCGTCTTCTTCATCACTTGATTCATTCTTGTGACCTATACTCCATCCTGTTACATTCTCAATATGACCTTCAAGCCACCATCCATCAAGTACTGAAAAATTAGGAACTGCATTGTGAGATGCTTTCATACCACTTGTCCCACTAGCCTCCATTGGTTTTCTTGGAGTATTAAGCCAAATGTCCACTCCTGAAATCAAAATCTTTGCTACTTTCATATTGTAATTTGATAAATAAACTAATTCAATGTTATCAGACAACAATTTTTTAGTGTCAAAAATCTTTTTAATCATATCTTTCCCACCACCGTCACTAGGATGAGCTTTTCCAGCATATATTATTTGAATTTTCCCAACTTTTGCTGCAATTGTTTTTAACCTTTCAATATCACTAAATAACAAATACGGTCTTTTGTACAAAGTACTTCGTCTAGCAAACCCAATAGTAAAAACATCATCTTTAAACTGAGTCTTATATTGAGTGTTAACTGTTTCAATTAATTTCTTTTTTGCAGCTGAGTGCGCTTCCCAAATTTCTTTTCTTGAGATACTTATTGCATACCTTAAATTAAATTGATCATGTCTCCATCCAGGAATATGTTTATCAAATAAATCTTGAAATTCGTCACTTGTCCAGGTTAATGAATGAACACCGTTTGTAATAGAATCTATTGGATAACCTGGAAACATATCTTGAGACACTTGAGCGTGTTTTACAGCAACTCCATTAATGTGGTTTGAATTATTTAATGCAAGATGTGTCATATTAATTTTATCACCATAATAAAACCTTTTCATAAAATCATTATCAATAAAATCTCTTCCAACTATTTGTTCATAATCACTTACCTCAAATTGATCATGACCTGCTGGAACAGGAGTATGAGTTGTAAATGCACACAATTCTTTTACTAACTTAGTATCATATTTTTTATTGAAATCATTTTCATCCAAATTCTCTGTTCGTCTCAACAGTTCTAATGTTAAGAATGCTGAATGTCCTTCATTCATATGATATTTATCTATCCCATTATATCCTAATGCTTCAAGAATTCTTACACCTGCAATACCTAAGACTGCTTCTTGCTTAATTCTATAACGCTGATCTCCACCATATAACTGATTAGTAATTTCTTTATCCTCTTCGTGATTTTCTTCAACATTAGTATCTAAAAAGAATATAGGTACTTCAAAATCCTTTACACCTTTGTGCTTATATTTCCATGCTTGAACAACTACATCACGTCCTTCAATCATAATTACAACTTTTTGAGGCATTAAAGTCATTACTTGAGCAGGATCCCACTCTTCAGGGAATTCCTTTTGTACACCATCAATAATCTCCTGTCTAAAATACCCATTCCTTGATAATAATGTAACACCTACAATTGGTACAACTAAATCAGCAAAACTCTTTAATGTATCCCCTGCAAGAACTCCAAGACCACCTGAAAAAGTAGGTATAGTGTCTTTTAATCCAATTTCCATTGAAAAATAAGCAATACTTCTAATATTTTTGTCATGTTGATTCTTGATTAAGTGTTTCATTTTTATTTAATCACCTTGCACATTTAACATTGGTAAAATTTTGTTAACAATTGAACTAATTACTAATAAGCCCAAACTTACACCAAAAATAAGCAACCAATCTGTTCCATTTAGTGGTGCTGTCTCAAATAATGATTTACCAAAATTTGTATATACAACCATCACTTGTAACAATATAGATAAGACTATTGCACCAATAAGTTTCATATTAGAAAAAATTGCTAATTTGTATTCACTTCTAATTATATAGATCCTTACAAACTGCAACATAACTAATGTAGTAAAAGCCATTGTCTGAGCATGAGCGTCTGATACTTTAAGCACATTTAATCCATACCAAAATATGAATATTGTTGCAATTGCAATCAATGTTCCTGTATAAAATACTTTAACACCAAAAGCTTTAGTTAATAATCCCTCAGTTGTACTTCTTGGCTTCTTATTCATAATTTCTTTTGAACTTGGATCCACTCCAAGTGCTAAAGCGGGTAATCCATCTGTTACCAAATTCATCCATAAAATTTGTACAGGAAGTAGTGGTATTAATGGATTTCCTTGGATATTAATAAACCCTAACATGTCTGACAGTATTGTTGCAAAAAATAATACTAAAACTTCACCAAAGTTACTTGATAATAGATATTGTAAGAATTTCTTAATATTGTCATATATTCCACGACCTTCTTCAATAGCATTAACTATGCTTGAAAAATTGTCATCAGTTAATATCATGTCTGAGGCTTCTTTTGATACATCTGTACCAGTTATACCCATTGCAATCCCAATATCAGCCGCTTTTAATGCAGGTGCATCGTTGACCCCATCTCCAGTCATTGCAACAATATGACCATTCTTCTTTAATGCTTCAACAATTCTCATTTTATGTTCAGGGTCAACTCTTGCATATACCCCAATTTTTTCCACTTCTTTTGCTAAATCAAGTTTTTCAATATCTTTTCCTTGCACAGCTTTACCTGTTATTCCAAGTTCATCAGCAATAGCTTTTGCTGTCCCTAAATAATCCCCTGTAATCATAACTACTTTGATTCCAGCTGTTTTACATTTAACAATTGAATCTTTGACTTCTTGTCTTGGTGGATCAATCATTCCTTGTAATCCAACAAAAATCAAATTCTGTTCATACTTGTCTTGGTTATCCTTAACACTAAGTTCTTTATATGCAAATCCCAAAACTCGCAAAGCCTCACTGCTAAAATCTTCATTTTGTTTTAACACAGCTTTTTTGTCAGAGGCTGACATTTTTTGTATTTTTCCATTAATAATAATTCTGTCACATTGACTAATAATAATATCAGGAGCACCTTTTACAAAGGATACTTTTTTATTATCTATATTATGAATTGTTGTCATTCTTTTACGCTTTGAATCAAATAACAATTCATCAAGTCTTGGACTTTGTTTTACAAGATTATAATAATTAAACCCAGCTTTCTCACCAGATACAATTAATGCACCTTCAGTTGGATCACCAATAATTTTGTAACCTTCCTTACTCTTCTCAAGCTTTGCATCATTATTCAAAACACCAATCTTAAGTAACAAATCCAAATCTTCTGGATGATTAGAGAAAGTTCCTTGAGGTTCATATCCTGATCCAGAAACTTCAACAACCACGTTGTCAACATAGACTTTTTTAACCGTCATCTCGTTTTTTGTTAAAGTTCCTGTTTTATCTGAACAAATTACGGTGGTTGAACCCAGAGTCTCAACAGAAGGTAATTTTCTGATTAATGCATTCTTTTTAATCATCCTTTTAACACCTAATGCTAATGACACAGTAACTATCGCTGGTAACCCTTCAGGGATTGCAGCAACTGCTAAAGTCAAGGATGTAATTAAAGCACTAATCAATGGTTCTCCTTTAAAGATTAAGGTTCCAAAAATTATTACACAAATAACTAACGTCAACCATGTTAAAAATTTGCCAACTTTGTCAAGTTTAATTTGTAAAGGTGTTAAACTGTTTTCAGTCTCATCAATTAGTTTTGCAATGTTTCCAATTTCTGTATCCATACCAGTTTTTACAACTAATGCTGTACCTTTACCCTCTGTGATAACGGTTCCAGAAAATAACATATTTTTTCTATCCCCAAGCTGGAGCTCAGTTTTATATGTAATAACTTCTTTTTTAACAGGTAATGATTCTCCAGTTAAAGCTGCTTCTTGTGTTTGTAAATTAATAACAGACAAAAGCCTAGAATCTGCAGGGACTTTTTCTCCAGCACATAATAATATAACGTCACCTGGAACGAGTTCTTCAGCTTCAACTTCTGTCTCTTCACCATCTCTTAAAACTACTGCTTTAAGCGATGCCATTCTTTTTAAGGCTTCAATTGCTTTTTCAGCATTATATTCTTGAATAAACCCAATGATCGCGTTAGCTATAACTATTGCAGCAATTACAAGAGGTTCTGTTAGAAATTGCATTAAATCAACTTGACCATGCTTGAATTCGTAGAAACCAACAGCTGCTGAAATAATTAAAGCTCCAATCAATACAAAAATAACTGGATCGTTAAATTGTTGAAAAAATATTATCCATGGAGAAATCTTTTTTTTAGATTCTATTCGGTTATACCCATACTTTTCAATTCTAGCTTTAGCTTCAGAATTTGTTAGTCCTTTGTTAGATGTTTTTAAATTTTTAAATATGCTCTTAAGATCGTTCTTGTAAAAATCCATATATACCCCACCTTTGTTATCAATAAAATTATGACTTCTATGATACATAAGTGCATTATATATGTTTCGTTTAATGGAAGTTAAATCCAATATTACTAAAGAATTAATTTAATATTAAAAATTGCTTTGCTTAAACAAATTACACACCTTCTGGATAACGAAGTGTGAAGTCAAGGAATTTTTGAGTTATTAAAGCATCATCGCGATATAATTTCCAATTTGGCAACCTTTGCTCAGGAAATAATAAAGGGATTGGATCAACATATCTTTTCTCTGGACCTTTTAAAGTATATCTATCACGTACAGAGATTGAATTAAAGCTGTTTGCCATCCCCAAATGTAAATGAATTAATTGTTCTGGTGTACCTCCTTCTCTTATTTGATGGAAAAGCCTTCCAATTGGTTGTCCTGCTATTACTTCTTCCCCTTCATTAACACATGGTGTAATATGGCTATAAATTGAGTGTGTTCCATCTCCAGTTTCACCATGTTCAATAATAACTTGATTTGAATATGAAGACTTAATCGATCTCACACTATTTACTACACCACCTCTGACTGCCATAACTTCAAGTTCAGATGGTAGTCCGAAATAGCAAATGTCATCAGAATCTAAAAAAGAAGCAAAATCAAAGCCTTTATGATATATTTTCGGATTTCTAAATCCATTATAATTAACCCAACCTGCAAATTTTGGAAGTTGAGCTACATCAATAGGTGCAACTAATGCTAATTCTGGAGTCCAAATCTTTATCTTTTTATCTACCATATGAATATCTACAAGAAAAAACCTGTAATTAATAAAATTAAGACTTTTATGATACACAAGTGCATTATATATGTTTCTATTATTTTACTACAATCTTTCTTCTAAAGAAGATTCAGGAATAACTAATCCGCCTAGAGAAACTTCAAATCCACAGTCCCATTTATAATCATCACTAACAACATTTTTTCCTCTTCTATATATTTCAACATAATCACTAGAAGAGAAACCTTCCAATGGTATGGGTGCATCACTATTGGGGGCAATGTACAACATATTTTGAAGATCTCTTACATATGTACTAATCCCTGTTCCCCAACCTTCCATCATGTATGCTTGTGCAACCCCAATCCAAACTTGATGAGGTTGTTTGAAATCTACATAAGCACTATATTTTCTTCGAAATTCATCCAAAGGATCTTTTTCTTCATTCATTTTAAAAAAAGGGAATAGTAATTTAATTAAAAGGATATGTCGTAATGAAAAAGGCGACATTTTAAATATGTAAAAAGTATTCTTATGCTATGGAAACAGAATTTTTAGAAGAAATAGGTTTAACAAAAAATGAAATTATAATTTATCTAAGTTTGATAAAAAATGGAAAAATATCTGCTGGTTCTATTTCTGAAAAAACAAGCCTTCATAGAGGATATGTTTATGATACCTTAAACAGATTATCAAACAAAGGTATTGTTTCGGTAATAAAAAGATCAGGAACAAATTATTATGAAGGTGTTCATCCACGTAAACTAAATCAAATTATGGATGAGAAAAGAAAAAAAATCAAAGATATTGTACCTTCTTTAATTGAAATCTATAAGAAAGATAAATCAAATTGTGATATTGATTTTTTTGAAGGGAAGGAAGGTATTAAAACTGTTCATTTAAAATTATACAATGTTTTTCTTCAGAATAAAAAAAGAGAATTGGTACAGTTAGGATTGGAAAAATCAATAGATGAACATCCGTTGAAGTATTTTCTCTATAGTATAAAAAACCAAGCAAAAAAAGATGGTATTATTAGAGATATAAAATCAGGAAAACTAAAATACAGGGTTTTATTGGTTCAAAAATTAGATGGAAAGAAAAGAGATATAAAAAAATGGGCAAATTATAAACATTTACCAAGCAAGTTTAAAACAAATAATGTTAATTTTATTGTTGTTGATCATTATATTATGCTTGAATCAACTGAGAATGAACCTTTTGCTATTCTAATACAAAATAAGCAACTAGCATTATTTTACAAAAATTTATTTAACACATTGTGGTCAATATCCCATAAATAACTTCTACTCTTTAGATAAATTTGAGTGCCAGAGTAATATTTCGTAAAACAATAATTAAATCCTCAAGAAATATTTTTTACAAAAATATATTAACCAAGAAAATAATTAAGTATTAAATCTAAGAATTACCTATTTCTTTTTACTTTATCTTTGATATCATCAAAAATTCTAGTAAACAAACCTTTTTCATCTTCAATTGTTGGTTTAATTAATTTAATTGTTCCAAATTCTTCACTTGAATTCTTTTGCCAATAGTCAATTGTTTGTAAGAATAAATCAATCTCATTTATTGCACCAAATACTTGATGTTGTTTTTCTAAATTCATAGAATCTCGATTATTTTCAAGCATTTCCACTAGTTCAACTCTACGCTTTTCCAGGGATGCTGAGATTTGTGATACTACCATTATATTATCATTGGTTAAGATATCTAAAATATAAACCTTTTGTTTACAAGATTATCCTTTAACTACTCCCATTGGCTTAAGTCTTGCAACTGGTTCACTTATTCCTGCCTCTTGAGTAACCCTAATAACTTCGTCAATATCCTTGTAAACTCCGGGTGCTTCTTCTGACACACCTCTGTATGAAGCACTCTTTACAATTATATTTTGTTTAGCTAAATCTTGTTTAACTTTTTCTCCTTTAAATTCTTGATTAGCTTGTTTTCTTGACATAACTCTACCTGCACCATGAGCAGTACTACCAAATGCAATATCCATTGTTCCAGGAGCACCAACCATTACATATGACGCTGTCCCCATACTTCCTGGAATTAAAACAGGATGACCTGTATCAAAATAAGCTTTAGGATTCTCTGGATGTTTTGCTGGAAAACACCTTGTTGCACCTTTTCTATGAACAATTAATTTTTTGTCCACTCCTTCAACTTTATGGTCTTCAATCTTTGCAATATTGTGTGCAACATCATAAACAGTTTTTAATTCTACTTTATCAAACACTCGCTCAAAAGATTTTCGAACATTGTGACCAATCACATGCCTATTCGTCCATGCAAAGTTAGCAGCACAAGCCATTGCACCAAAATAATCTTGACCAATAGGTGAATCAAAAGGAGCATATGCTAAATCTTTTTCAGGAAGTTTAGATATTAATTCGTCATATTCATCTTCCATTCGTCTTAAATAATCAGAACACACTTGATGTCCAAAACCACGTGACCCACAATGAATCATAACAACTACTTGATTTGGTTTATTAATTCCAAATTTTTTTGCAACTTCTGGTTTATAGATCTTATCAACATACTGAATCTCTAAAAAATGGTTACCAGCACCTAAAGTTCCCAGTTGTTTTCTACCACGAGCTCTTGCTTTCTGACTTACTTTTTTAGGATTAGCCCAATCAAGTTTTCCGTTAGATTCACAGTGTATTAAATCGTCCTCTACACCCATGTTATTATCAACTGCCCATTTAGCACCTTGAGTCATAACTTTATTTAATTCTTCATCTGTTAATTTAAGTTCTGAACCTCTCCCAACCCCACAAGGAATTCTCTTAAACATCTGATTAAGAAGTTCTTCAATCCTAGGCGAAACTTCTTCTTTAGTAA
>Ga0233437_1004781_pt1 | contig 15568 bp, 12 predicted proteins | sample SI_122_August201_FD_182714 | JGI IMG/M metagenome (GOLD analysis project Ga0233437, IMG submission 182714) | Seawater microbial communities from Saanich Inlet, British Columbia, Canada - SI_122_August2016_200_MG | ecosystem: Environmental > Aquatic > Marine > Inlet | place: Canada: British... | reverse complement strand
TCAGCCACCAGGCCAGATATGCCGGTGTCACCGATTTGTCTTTAATCCGGATGATATAAAAGGAACCGGCAGCCAGCGTATTTGAAAGTTCATCATGTATGCAATAGGCTGTATGTTCCGCTCCACGAGATTGCAATAAAATGTTACCTTTGTGGACCAGGTATGATTCGGTTTTCCGTTCGGGAGCAAAAGCCAGTAGCGTATCCGTACATAAATTGCCCTGGGCATCGAAATCCTTACCCTGTATCAGGTGGAACTGGCTATCCGGCGCTTCCTTTATCTTGGATCGCGCCTGATACCCTACCTGAATCGTTGCAATATCCTCTAATTCTGCTTGAAACATAGATAATCCTTAGTCAGTATTAGGTCTACTGATGTATAATATAGCAAAATTTTTATAAATGTCAAGTAAAATGACAGTAGGGCAACCTACTGCATAATATTTGTACTGTTGACGCTTGATTTTGTTCCATCAATAATACAGAGAGAGAAAGGAGGGATTTGACCGATAAGTAATTCGTTTTAAAAGGTAGCCCATTTGAGGACATTGCATCCGATTACAATCTGAAATTCCGACTATTGAAGCGCGTATCAAAGTTTGATAATTTTTTTGTAACTGATTGCAATATATATCACTATATTTCCACCAATTATTTTAATCCATGCAATACTTCAAGGGAATCCGTCATGATACCTGATGCCTCACGCGAAGAAATTATCAAAGCCATGAAGCAATTTGATACCGAATTGCGAAATACAGACGAATGGAAGGGCTGGGAGCGTAAGAAAAACCACAAATATGCCATCCAATTTGAGGAGCAATTGTATCCTGTCAAAAAGATTATTGCTATGGCTGCCGGTATATCTAGAAATGAATTCAGTGGTGGTTCTGAATCTATCACATATCTACAAAAACGTGAATTTGCTATTCAGCCCCTAAAGCGATCCTATGATATGAGTTTGGAGGAATTCGTTGAAGCTGTGGACAAGGAAAAATATGCCGAATCCATACAAAAAGGGGAAGAGGAGCGGCAGACGTTGCTGCAAATGTTTCCAAAAGAGCACTGGCCGGAAATGACACTGAAAGAATATGCACTTGGGCAAGAAGGTATTCCCGAAAATTATTGCTATATGATGGAATTTGGAACCATGCATGTAGCTGGTATGCGGGGAGGGAGTGCCGCCAAACTCATAATCTATTGCAATAAATCGACGCAGGAGTGGATGTACGATAAACAACGATGGAAATCTTCCGATGATGCCTGGGGTGCGATAAAAAATGGATACATGGAGCTATTCCAAAAAGCTGAAAACGGTGATTGGAATACAATTGATGAAATCGAAACACTCACTACTGGACAGGCACTACGATGTAAAACTTGTCATATTTATTTCCCCGATGAAATACTTTCTGTTAATTCAAAAGAATCGCTTCTGTATTTTCTGACACGTTTTGAATACTCTGAATCTGATCTGCGAGCATATGGAAGCGTTCGTTTAAATAGGATGCTGCTGGAAAAATTACGTGAAATACCGGCACTCGAAGATTGGTCACCCTTGGAACTGGGATATGTACTATATGATTGGGATAATCCACAAAAATCACCAACGATTGTAAAAGTAACACCCGGGCTAGATGCACAGTTCTGGGAAGATTGTAAAAGGGAAAGTATCATTGTTGCGGAATGGGATGAGCTTGGAGATTTACGGAATTATGATTCAAAGCAAAGCCTTTTTAGTGGCGCTCAGCAATTAGCGGAACAAGACTCTTCCATAATGAAAACCGGTTTAAAGCAGAAAATTACTGGATATTGGTTATTCCGAGAACTAAAGGCTGATGACATTGTTATTGCGACCAAGGGTGCAACGAATATTCTCGGTGTTGGGCGTGTGCTTGAGCCTGGCTATGAATATATGGATGAAAGGGAGGGATGTAAACACGTTGTACATGTCCAATGGGAGTATACACAATCGCTTGAGATTGATACACCACGAAGATGGGGAATATATCCAATAGCGGTATCCAGCGGAGCATTGTACCATCGGATTGTTAAACAGATATCAGACGGTGATATGGAAGGTGAGGGTAGTGTTGTTCCGCCAGAGCCAATATTTGAAGAAATCGCCCAAGCTATGGAAAGCAAAGGGCAGGCTATTCTATATGGCCCTCCCGGCACCGGGAAGACCTATATGGCACGTCGTTTTGTGGCCTGGTGGCTACAGAGTCGTCTAAGTGGTTCAGAAGTAGATGAACAGAACTTTGATGACATTGAGAATCAGCTTTCGTTAGTTCAAGCTACTCGACGTGTTTGGTGGGTTGTAGCGAATCCTGCTCGGTGGCAGTGGAAAACACTGTTTGAGCAAGGCCAGCAGGATTTTAACTGCCGACGATTAGAGAAGAATTTTGTAAATGCCCAGCCAGAAGATCTGGTTATTGGTTTTCACAGTAGTCCAAAGCGGAAGGTTGTTGCCCTTGCGAAGATATCGAAGGCACTGCATACTAATGAGGACGGAGAAAAAGTAATAGAGATTGCTCCGCTAACTCCGGTTACGAATGGCCTCACATTCCAAGAGATAAAAGACGATCCCGTTCTTGGAGCTTCAGAACCAGTGCGACATAATATGCGTGGTACTCTGTTTTCACTAACTGGGGAAGAGGCTGAATATGCATTGTCATTACTGGCCGACCGAGATTCGGCTGTTCAACAATATGTAGAGCAGGGAGGGGATATCGGAAATCTTACCAGTTTGACTTTTCATGCTTCTTACAGTTATGAAGATTTTGTGGAAGGATTCCGTCCTGTCGATACTGGTTCTGGTGGTTTGTCTTTACGTCTGCAAGATGGAGTATTTAAACGTGTATGCCGGGAAGCACATATTCATTCGTCTAAACCATATGTAGTTTTCATTGATGAGTTTAACCGTGCAAATGTTGCAAAAGTACTTGGAGAATTAATCACGTTGCTTGAACGAGATAAACGAGGTCTCCAATTGATCCTGCCTCAAAGTAAGGAGTCATTTACGATTCCGCCAAATGTGTTTTTACTGGGCACGATGAATACAGCCGATCGAAGTATAAAATTATTGGATTCTGCATTGCGGCGTCGGTTTTCTTTCATTGAATTCATGCCAGATTCAAATTTGTTCGACGGTCATAAAATTGGTAATCTCGCTTTGGACCTGTTTTTGTGCGAACTGAATAGACGCATTTCCAAACGAGAGGGTCGTGAAAAGCAAGTCGGTCATTCATTTCTCCTGAAGGACGGGAAGCCAATTACAGAGCCAGCTGAGTTTGCACGGTGTTTTCGACAAGAGATTCTTCCTTTACTTCAGGAATATTGTTACGATGATTATCCTGTGCTGGCTGAATTTGTAGGGGATGGTATAGTCGACAAAAATGCACAATGCTTAAATATGGATATTTTGCAAGATCCTGATCAGCTTATTGAATCTCTGGCAAATGAATTCAGCCAAACAATAGAATAAAATTGCGACAGTTAGCCATATGAAAATTGTCCAAACTTCCGAGTGGTCAAGCATTCTTTTGGAACCCGATACGAGTCTGTCTGAACAGGACCGAAAGCTCGCGACCGAACTGAAACAAAACGGAAAGATCACAGTTGATGAATTGCGTTCTGGCATACGTATATCAGTACAATCTTGGGTTGGTGTAGTACAATTCACAGATTTTGAACTGCAGGTCATTCCAAAACTTACTGGTGACTATCTTGGTCTAGTAAAACTTATTGATTATGTGTCTGACCTTGACGCATTAAGACGATTTTCGCCAGAATGGTTTCTTCAAGCTGAAGGCTGTAATCTGCTGGATATAGTCGCAATGTTATTCATCAGGGAATGTGAAAAAGTAGTCCGCCAAGGTCTTATGGCGGACTATATTGACATTAAAGAAGCGTTACCAGTCCTCCGAGGACGGTTTTTAGTTGAAAGACAAATGTTGAAACGGTTTGGACGATTGGATGTACTTGAATGTCGTCACGATGAACGATTAACAGATATACCGGAAAATATGATCCTGTTGGCCGCATTGACACGATGTCAACAAGCAGTGCAACACAAAGAAACACACCAGAAGGTACGCCGATTGCTTAGTATTTTTCAACAATCGTGTACATTGAATACTCACACAATATCAAGGAAGCAGATTGACATAATTTATAACCGTTTGAATGAACATTATCGCGAGGCTCATACTCTGGCTTGGTTGATACTGGAATCCACAGGAATCGAGAACATATACCATATGGGTTCCCATCAATGTTTTTCATTCCTCCTCGATATGAACAGTTTGTTTGAGCAATTTGTGCGATACTGGATTCAAGATATAATACGCGATACAGAATTTAAATTGGATGCCAAGCAGAAGTATCGTTCCGTTATTGTCGATGCTGCGACTCAAAATACATCTTCACCTATCATTCCGGATTTAGTCATTCAGCATCGGGAATTACCTGGATTATATCTTCCCATCGACGTTAAGTATAAGCTTTATGACGAAAAAAGTTTAAATATTGGAGACATATACCAGACGTTTCTTTATGCCTATTCCATAGGCGCAAGAGTACATGGCAGTGTGCCTTCTGCGTTAATTCTGTATCCAATTTCGGAGAAAACCAGCGAGACAAAACGATTGTTCATTAAACGACGAGATAATAAGATTGGTGCGAAATTGGTGGCAAAAGGTATTTCCATTCCTCAGGCAATCAAAGAAGCTCAGCAAAATTATATTGGTGCTGTCGGATTGGGAATTCTTGATTTGATTCGCGAAGAATTGCACTCCAAGGTTTCTTACCAACTCGAGCAGTAATTGGATAAATTCACAATCAAAATATTCCAAACTGAAGAAACTACGAAGAATAAATATGCAAAATAGATATTGCTGTGACCATGGTGACTTTGCAAAATTTGGTCTTCTCCGCAAGTTATGTGCTCGAGACACACAGGGCCGGCGCTTACGCCTTGGAGTCGTCTGGTACCTTATACCGGATGAAAATCATAATGACGATGGTAAATTTATCAGTTATCTGGAAGATAACGAATACAACCGAGAACGGTTCAGAATGTGCGATCCCGAATTGTGGAATGAGTTTCGGACCATACTGAGTAAAGGGAATCGGCATGTCAGTGAGTTTCGCATACAACAAGTATGTCATGAAAGTACCGTGTATTATGAAAATGTTCTTGAATGGCCAGTAAGTGGTAATCTACAAAGCATAAAAGGGCGTGAAGAGCGTTTGAGAATTCGCACGGATTGGGTTAATTGTGGATACGAAAAAACCAGGGATTGCCAATTAGTTGTATTTGATCCCGATAATGGTCTGAATGTTAAAACGAAACGACATGCATCCAAAGGGCCTAAATATGCCTTTCTGGATGAGGTTGAACCTTATTACAAGAGAGGCCAGAACCTGGTCATTTACCAGCATGTTAATCGAAGCAGAAAAGTCGAAATGCAGATTCAATACCGATTGCAGCAAATAGCCAGAAAACTGAACTGTCATAATGCATTTTCGTTATTGTATCATCGAGGTACTGCAAGAATATTTTTAATTATCCCTGCTGATGGAGATTATGAAATACTCCGAATGAGAAGCGAAAACTTGTGCCAGGGGGCATGGGGACAGCATTTTGAATTGATTGAAAAGTGTTGAGTGATGACGATGGAATTGGTTTGAGCTGGAATTGTTATTGGATTAGGATGACAGGTGACGACCTTTGGGCACGGTTCAACGCGGACAAATCTTCACAAATCTGGTTTTACAGAACAATGATAATTGTGTATGAAAGTAGTCCGGTTTCAAAAAGAATTTCGTATTGGATTAAAGAAATGCAACGATGTCTCAACCTTATTGGTGCTTAAAATTACTGAAACATACCCATGATTTATACCTTGTGTGAATAATCAATTGCAGTTTGTAAACGTCTTCGATTAAGAGCATCGCTAATTATAGCTCATGAATCCAAGTGACTGTTTATTTGCTCCTGGTTTAATTTGACTCTCCTTTTCAAGTGCGGTTATTAATTCGGCCGGACTTGGGATTTTGCCCAGTACAGCAGATTGCCGTTTTACGGTTGCGAAGTCTCCAGGCGTGAGATTCCTTAGCCTGTTCAGGCGCTGTTCAATGACTTTCATACCACTCATTTGCCTGGATTTTATACCCAGCTCTTTTGATACTTGCAAGAACATTTGCCATGCCTGTACGTGTTTCAAATAATCAAAGTGAATTTTCAAGTCAAACCTGCGTAAAGAAGCAGAATCAAGGCTATCCATGAGGTTTGTAGTGCAAATGAAGAGGTTGTCGAAATTCTCCATCTGTACCAACATCTCATTGACTTGTGTAATTTCCCAGGAACGCTGTGCTCCTTGACGCTCCTGGAAAAAACTGTCAGCCTCGTCGAGTAATAAAACTGCATCCTCTTGTTCGGCCTGGCGGAACATTCCCGCAATATTAGCCTCGGTCCCTCCGACCCACATAGACAGGATATCAGAGGCTCGTTTTGCAAGTAGCTCTTTATCGAGCTGCTCAACCAGATAACGAGCGAATGCGGTCTTGCCAGAACCGGGAGGACCGTACATACAGATTGAAGCCTTGGAAGATTTGTGAAGCCCATTAATAAGCTCAGCAAGTTCATGGCTGGTATTAGTGTATTCCAGATTATACACGGACACACCATTGGAGCCTTGAGCTTTCTTCAGCTTGGTGCCTGCAGCATGGAAGTTGTTCCTAATCACATTTTCAAGGATTGTTTCTGTTTGTACAGAGTCATCACGCTCAAGGTGTGTTGCAATTTTCGCTGCCTTTTGAATATAGCCTGGAGCCAATTGTTCATTATCAGAAATTTGTTCAATCCAATCTTTGCTGACGTTCAGACCTTTCAAGTGTTTTGTAAGAATCAACCGCCTCACAGATTTGGGAGGTGTCGGCACTTCAAGGGCAAGATCATATCTGCGCAAAATAGCCGGATCAATTTGGTTTATAGTATTACTCAGCCATAATGTTGGTATAGGATTGTTTTCAAGCAGGCGGTTCATCCATGACTTCTGCTTGTCCTGGTGAAACATTGGAACTCCAAAAAAACGGGGTGTTTCAGGGAATACATCTTCTATTTCATCGAAAAGAATTAATCCCCGATGCGTCTTTTCCAATAATCGTTGGTTCAATTGAAAGGCCATAAGGCGAGAAAAGCCATTTACCGGCTCACCCGTCTCATCCTCATCACTTACTTTATAGAGTTTCATTCTCAACTGTTTGGCAATAACTTTCGCCAATTCTGTTTTACCAGTTCCAGGTGGCCCATATAGAAGGATGTTAACGCCTTCAGTTTTGCGGTTCAATGCCTGTAGCAAATATGGCACAAGCAAGTTTGTATCCTCCCTAAGGTGCGGATAATCCCGAAGCGTCAAACCTGTTTCAGAACTTTGTCTCAGAAAACAACCAATGAGCGCATCAATATTATTTTGGTCAGAGGACAATATATCGCCCAACCCGTCTAAAATAATGAATTTCACTCGCAGGTAATGAAGATCCATATTTAGACGTAAAAGCCCTGCTTTTACTAGATTGCTTTCCTTATGGAATGCCGCTTGTATACTATTCCGCTCGAGATCAAGAATTGATGCAAGGTGGCTCATGAATTCTCGTCCGGCAAGATCGCTACCAAAAAAATCTGTTGCATCCGCAAGAGGCTTATAGGAGTTGCATTGGATTGCAAAGGCCAGTATTTCCATCTCAGTTGAATTCAAATCCAGAATTTTGACCAGGCGTTTCAAGTTTGTCCAAAAAGGTGCGACTCTTTGCTTCTTGGAGTTGGACAACGTTAACAAAAGCTTTTCCAGATATTCAATAAGAACTGACTGGTTGATTTCATCGTTTTCAATGACTTTCAGAAGTCCACCGGCTTTTCGTACACTTTCATCCTCGTTGTCAATAATTCTATGTATACCAGTTGCTTTTATTAGATCTGATCGTTGATATCCTCTGTCATAAAGGAAGTCTTCTTTCGCATCAGTATACAGTAGTGTGCGCAGTGTCCAAATTAAAGATTGATTGAATTCGTCCTTCAACGAAGTTGCAGTTGAATTGTTCATGCGCCTACGTTGCCGTCTTTTTCTCATGGCTTGAGCCTTTGATTCGTCTTGGTTTACTGATTGATATGCAATTATGGACTTTCCCAATGGAAATTGAGTTTGTCTGTATTATAAAGTAAAACTCGATACGTCATATATTGACGTATCGAGTTGGATTTATTGAGAAAGTGATAGATAAAGGATAGACTAAATAGGGGATTCAGTCAGTAGTAGATATACTGCGAAGCACATCAAGGAGCATGACCAGGGCCAGGGTGTCCTGTTTGCAATATTCCAAAAGGTTAGAGCGCAAAGATTTTACTTCCTCTTGTGGAAGTTTCCCCTGTAAGAGTTGATCGAATGCAATGACAGCTTCACCGCCATCGGCGACCGCCATATCTGCGTATGACATGCCAGGAACCAGTGCCGGCAGTACTTTTTTCAAAGAAAACGAGCCATGAAACTCTGGATGGTAAACATGCTCTCTGACTAATTTCAGAAGATCCCAGATGCGATTGAGAACAGCATCCAGGCGTGACTCCATTCCCGGAATCCACATTGCCAGTTCTTTCAGTCGAGACGCTTCAAAGGATTCGTTATATACGATAATATGTCCATCACTTTGCTCAACAATATCCAGCAAGCTGCTCAAAAAGGATTCTCTGGGATCCACCTGACCGTCTGCGAGGAATTCATAATGTATCGGCTCATTCCCAGGCTCATTAACAACATGTACCGACCACTGAAAAGGGAGAAATGAATAAGGCCTGAGGCCTGCGTACATTGGGATAGCAGGATTTATAGTTTCGAAATCCATGAAATAGAGAGGGTACTGCAGTTTTGATATCTCGGTATTAATGCCATTGCCATAATAGGGCTTACCCGAGCCTACAACAGAGCATGCGCGTGATTGTCTATCAGAGAGAGAATAGTCCTCAGGAATGTTGTGTATAGTATTAATGCCCTGTGATTCCATCTGTGCTATTTTTGTGGACCGAATGCCTGGAAGTCGACCAATCCAATCTTTCGGTTTTACTGGATTGCAAACTTCATAATAAGGGCATGAGAATGGCTCTGTGCAATGTTTGCCCGGTATAACATCGGGGGCGGAATCCTCTTTCAAGGTGTCCCAATGTGCCCTTAGCTGGCCAGGAATGCTGTGTTCTATTCGTTGGCACTCCTCCGTTAAATCAACGATAGTAAACAGCTCATTTAGATCATACTTGTCACCGTCATATACATAGTCCCGGTTTAAATGCATCAAACAAGCGGATGATATTTCCACTCCAGACTGTTCCAACACATATTTCTGAATCGCAACGTCAGCATGCAAGTATTCCTTGGCGCTCGTAGTGGACTTGACTTCAATAAGACGCCATGAACCGTCCGGTTGCAGTTCCATTACATCAGCAAGAATTGTGATTCGCTCAAATTGAAAGGTTGCTTCATAAATCGCAGGAATAGTATCATCTGCAATCAATGATTTTGTGAGTTGAGCGGATTCCTGTAAATGTCTGTGCGCATCTTCAATGAGTACACCACCGGGAAAAGCGTCACGTGCTAATTCTCCTACCAAAGTTCCCTGGTCAAAGATCATTCGGGTGCCTGCATCCAGCGGTGGTGCCAGACTCGGTTCAAAGCAATCCCAATAGAGGCGCTTCAGACATTGAAGGCCTGCCATGTATTTGGATTTAGAGAGGTAGGGGAGGTAAAAGGAAGTCAATTAATAATGCTCCATGGATTATAAAAGATATTGCAATATGGCCAAGTCGATTATATGACACTGAACACTTTTAGTAAGGCGTTAAGGTATTGTTTTCGGATTATACAACTCATTCTCAACCCAAGTCAAATATGTATGTGTAAGGGTCTTAACGTTAGCATCCTTAATTTTATATAGCCAATCTGTGTAGTCATGATTAGCTTTATTCAGTTCAGTCGAATTTTCTTTATTGTTTAACGCCTTCCTCATACGATGAGTGTTCCAACCAGACAATTGATATATTTGGATGAATTTGATTTTATTTATCTCTGCTTCATTTAAAAGTACTCTCCATTTCATAAATCTATTAACAGTATGATATATTGTTTTGGGAAGAATAATTATATCAGGTTTAAGGTTAATCAAATCTTCTTTAATATAAGCTTTACTAAGTTTCATTCTAGTTGTATCCTGGGCATAGTCAGTATTGGTTGCCTTCTTTATAGAAAATTTTCCTGTATTTGCAGCAGATATTTGCTCTATAAAATCATTTGGGGTATTATTAAAAACACTCTCAAATCCTAATTTTGTCAGAATGTGCCGAGTAACAAGCAATTGGGACCCATTGTTAAAGGGTTCTATATGTACATGAGGGAAATCATTATCTTTGTAATTATCATAAAAATATCGAGAACGGTAAAACTGTTTTTCTTTATATCTGTGTAGTAGTACCTTTTTTGGTTGTAGAGTTCCAAGATGTGATTGATATGCATAGCTCAAGTTTTCTGCACTTGCATAGCTGAGTACATTTGGAGTCTTCTTGTCTAAGTAATTGTTCCCGACGAAAGGAATTCCAGGCCTTACATTAAACATCCCCTCAGGTTGTCCATTCTCATCGTAAATTTTCTGGTAACTCTCCAGTAATCGTTTTTCAATCGTGTTGAGCATAGTATCTCTCCATAAATTATTGAGTAATTGAGTTTTCTTCAGATATTTTCTCTGCCCTCACTGTATTTGATAATGAGAGAATTGTTTTACAGTCAAAGCAAAATTACTTGGTTTTTAGAGAAATATCCATTTGCTATTTCTCGTTGATGTACAGTCGCGCTTCATCTCATTACCGATACAACTTCGCCAATCCATGGATATCTTTCTTTACCAATTCTATCAATGATTCTGGAGCTTTTATTTTTACCATTGTCCGCCAGGAGAGCACCCAGCTTACGAGTTCCGGAGAGATTGAAACATCCATGGTCAGGCGGATGCCGCCGTCTTTTATGTCTTCAAATTCTTGAGAGGAATGCCAGAATCGGTCGGCGATGTAGGGGGCAGATTCATTTGTGAATTCAAGTACAACCGTATCAACGGTGCCCTCGAAAAGCCCGAATCTATCCCGCATTGCATTTTCTAACTCTTCAGGAGTGTGATCTGAATATTTAATGTCTGTGACATTTAGTTCCAAAATCCGATGGACTGCAATCAGGAAGAATTTCTTCACCTTTGTATTATAAACCTGCACATAGAGTCCACCGCGATAATACAGCATCCGGCAGGGTTCAATGTACATCTGTTTTGATTTCTTTTGGCCAACGCCACGATAAGTTATCTTGCACAGTTTTTGCTCGCGAACGGCTCTGTATATATCTTTCAGTATGTCGCCCTTTTTTGTGTAATCTATTGTCCCCGGTTGTATCCAATCAAAGGATGGAATCAAAGGATTATCCTCTGCATCCAGAGCCTCATCCGTCCAGTTTGTAAACTGTTCCAGTTTTTTCAGCCCACTTTGTAAATCTTCCTCCACGGGAGTACCCTTGAATACAACTGCGGCACTTTTCAACAACATTGCTGCCGTATATTCATCAGGCAATAAAGGTATCTGGGGACGGGCACAAGCGCCACGGTCAAGAGACCAGGTGATTTCCCGTCCATTCCCGCGTTGTTCTGACCACAGGGGGATATCTGCATCAAGCAAACTCTGGAAATCCCTTTGAATGGCCCGTTTCGTGACATTTATGCCGAGTCGCTGATACTGCATATACACATCGTTGACGGTCCATCTGCGAGGTGTTGATAACCACTGAAGCAGCCGAACAAGCCGTACACACTTGTCTTTGTCGGACATACCAGATTACCTCCTTATAAATATTAGGTCCGATACAGAAGACCATCAAAACTAATAAAAAATGATGTTCCATCTTACGGTTGGTTTTGCAGAATAGCAAGATAAAAATATCAGAATTATACTCCAGGTTCATCTACAACAAAGGGACCATCTTTCTATTGCTACACCGCAGTTGTTTTGAGTATCAATTAGAAGATAAATGGTGAAGCGTCAAATAGTGACTATAAATAAAATTGAGTGGTGAATTACTATACGACATTATATGACGCAACAGAATGTATACTATAAATGACAGGCGATAACAATAGAAAGCAGGGATACGATACAGGAGATACAGGTGGAAGAGAACAAAGGCAAATTTAGGTTCAATGCTGTTTGTGTGGATTTCGATGGAGTCATTGCAGGATTTGCTGACAATATCGAAGAATTTGGTACTGTCATACCCGGCGCCAGGGAAGCATTGCAACAATTGCGGGATACAGGTTACAAGATCATTATCCATACTGCGCGGCCATCCGATGAAGCGCACAGGGAACAGCTGGCACAGTATCTTCAGCAGCATGGAATCCCATTTGACGAGATTAACCAAAACTCGGATTGTACCTGGCCGGCAACCAAACCTCCGGCCGACCTGTATATCGATGACCGGGCTTTGCGGTTCGAGGGAGATTGGCAAGAGACCATAGTAGAAGCCATGCAAATTCTACGGCCATCACATGCCTCACAAACAACGATGGGATTTCAGATTGCTGAATCTTGAAAGGAAGATAAAAATGAGCACTAAGCGGAATATGAGTAAGGTTTTCAATCGGTGTCAGGATTCACTACGCGGATATACTAGATATTTTGACGTGAAGGAATTTCTGGCAGGGCACAAGGATGAGATTTTGTTAAGGGTTCCTGTCCCCGAAGATAAACTGGTACAAAGATGGGAGCAATATGAGAACCTAGTGCTTGAGGAGATGAAGCACAAAATCGTCAGTGAAATACAAGATATGATATTGCACCGGGTTTTGCCGGAAAGAGTGAAAGTCGCAACGCTAATATCATCCTTACACGCGCTGGAATCAGAAATATTAATCGATACAATTGACGTGGATAATCTTGACGATTTTGAATGGGGAGGTGCCGGTTTAATCATCACCAGCGATCCTAACAGGAGAGGTTGGGACGGAGATCGTGTCGTCAATACTTCGAAACATGCTCTCAAGATTATTGGCTGGATATTGAATCGGTTTACTACTCTTTTAGATAATCATGATGAACTCGACGATGATGATAGGTATTTATATCCGAGTTTGGATGAAAGAGGAATGATAGGCTTATTGGCGGAAAGTGCCGGGGATTATCTTGAAATGGAGGGACGTCCAAAAAACCTGGAGTATGGTTTCCCCATGTACATCCTGTCATGTATCCAGAAGTATCTCGTTGAACTATTGGGCTCGATTAATGAGACAGTGATTGATGTGAGTTTAGGGTACCCTGAGCAGGAGTAAGGAGAAGAAATGTCGCACTATTTTGCATATGGTTCCAACATGAATTCCCAGCGTATGCAGGAGCGGGGAATCCCATTTTCGAAGCCGATCCGTGCACAGCTGGCCAATTATAAGCTGGCGTTCAATAAACAGGCTTACCGAAATCCATCAGAAGGTTATGCAAACATCCTGCCCTTTGATGGGGAGATTGTTCATGGTGTTCTCTATTGTATCCCGGAATCCGGTTTGGATGCCCTGGACCGCTTTGAGGGAGCCCCCAATCATTATCGAAGGAGCACAGTTACCGTGCAGGCTGAAGGTGGATGTATGCTACAGGTACTGACCTACGTGGCTCATAGCAATAGAGTGAGGTCAGGGCTGAAGCCGTCACCATCATATTTAAATCATTTGCTGGCGGCAGGCGCCATGTTGCCGAAGGGATATCTGAAACAACTTGAACAATATAAGACGCTGGGAGACTAACGTGGAAAAGCAAAGAATATTCGTCTACGGAACGTTACGGAGAGGTTTGTGGAATCATCACTGGTTGATGAACAGTCGATATATCGGTAACGGAAAAACCTGTAACAAATACGCGCTGTATGCAGATACGATCCCTTATGTATTTAAATCGGAATCTGTTTCGCCGATTCATGGAGAAGTATATGACGTTGATGAAAAAACTCTCACTCATATCGACAGGTTGGAGAATCATCCCGCCTGGTACAGGCGTGAACTCGTTGATATTTGCCTGGAAGATGAGACTATCATCAGGGCATGGTTGTACTTCTTTCCTGAAAACAACGGGAGCTTGATTAAGACAGGCGATTACCTGGATTGGAGATAAAAAAACACTTGCAGTTAATTATGAAATACTGTAACTAGTAGTAATTATTTTATTAAAGGATAGAAAAGCGAATGAGTAATATTCAAATAACAGTTCATCGTGGAAGTCATGAGATAGGCGGCAATTGCATAGAACTTTCAACAGGCCCAACAAATATTCTTTTGGATATCGGGCTACCGCTAAATGGGGAAGGCGAAACGCCTGATGTAGATTTCGGTAATATCGATGCTGTCTTCATCAGTCATGCCCATCTGGACCATTACGGCATGCTGGATAATATTGATGCGTCGACGCCAGTGTTTTGCGGAGAACTAACAAAGCAACTGATGGATGCGACCTGTATTTTTCGTGGACAGGAACCACTTTCAAACAATTTTCAATATGTTTCAAACGAGTGCAAAGTACAGACCGGTGCCTTCACGATAACACCGTTTCTAGTCGATCATTCTGGACCAGATGCCTATTCATACCTGATAGAAGCAGGTGGCAAACGGGTGTTCTACACTGGCGACTTTAGGGCACACGGTCGAAAAGCAGCATTGTATCATCGCATGGTAGAGAATCCGCCCAAGGATATTGATGCGCTGATTATCGAAGGCACTACACTCGGCCGGCAGGCTGTAGAAGTGCCGCGTGAATCGGATGTGGAAGCGTCGATGTACGATGTCATGCGGGGAGAAAGCGGGCCATGCTTTATGCTCTGTTCGTCGCAGAATATAGACCGCCTGGTTTCTGCATACCGTGCAGCAAAGCGCGCTGGACGCCTGCTGGTGGTCGATATCTATACGGCGTGGATACTGAACCAGATGGCACAGCACTCCGATCACACGCCAACAATCGAATGGCCGCTTGTCAAGGTGCTTTCAAAGGGGGGGACGGCAGCGGCGCATTATGTGCGTATGAAAGATAACCCGGATGTGTTCGGGAATTTCGTGCGACGGTTGTATGACCATAATAATGTCATTACCGAGGCCGAATTGGCGGAACAGCCCACAAAGTATTTAATCAAAAACTCATATATTGATCGGTTGTTGAATAATATGGATTGCGAACATGCCAGTGTCATCTATTCAATGTGGGATGGATATTTAGAAGAGGAGTATAATCCGAGGGGCTACCACCGGTTTGAGAAGTTAACGAATGATGAACGTGTTAACTTTGTGAAAATCCATACGAGCGGCCATGCAACTCCGGATGATTTGAAAGCTTTCATTGAAGCGAACAATCCGGGGAAGGTTATACCGGTGCATACGGAACAGCCTGAGAGATATGCGTCGATACTACCAGCGGATTCTATTTTGTTAAGACATCAAAAATTAATGATTTAGTGTACTGC
>Ga0233437_1004780_pt1 | contig 15568 bp, 24 predicted proteins | sample SI_122_August201_FD_182714 | JGI IMG/M metagenome (GOLD analysis project Ga0233437, IMG submission 182714) | Seawater microbial communities from Saanich Inlet, British Columbia, Canada - SI_122_August2016_200_MG | ecosystem: Environmental > Aquatic > Marine > Inlet | place: Canada: British... | reverse complement strand
TATGTAAATGGTTATGGAGAACCTAACCATAGAGAACCATTACCTTGTGAGATTGTAATGGATATAGATTATCATGTACCTAAAGCACATAAAGCTACAGAAGAAAAAGCATTCAAAGTTACAATAGAGGCTATTGAACAAAAACTAACAGACCTCCATCTGTCATATAGCCTTTGGAGAAGTGGTGGGAATGGATATCATTTCCACCTCTTCTTTGACGAATTATTAGATTACTCTAAGTTTGAGAGACAAGAGTTAAAGAGAGCTATCCTTAGACACATAGCTTATGGATTTCTAACACTTCATAAGGATAGAGCTAAAGTAGACTCACCTGTAATGATTACAGTAGAGAATAGATTCTCAAGAAAGGGTAAGAAGAAAACCATTATGAAACAAATAGATGAAGGAGAGAATAAGATACCTCAAGAAGTATTGATTAAGTATAATATAGGTAAGGACTTAAAGAAGTATATTAAGAAACCTATACCCAATCTAACTAATGGTGAACCTAACTCTATTAAGTTCTTATTATCAAGTGATGTAGGTACTAAAGATGGTAAGAAAAGAGCATTGTTTGTATTAAGTAGTTGGTTTGCTCAGAGATATAACAATGATGGAGATATGATATACCAGAAGTTATATGAATGGAATAGTTATACCCTTAGAGGGTATCACTCAGAAAGACAGATAAGAATGACTGTAAACTCTACTTTAAAAAGTAGAAGCAGAGTTAGTTCAAGATATAGAAACATCCTAATGGATGATATAGGAGCTAGTGAATTTAAAGATGGTATATAATCAAAGTGAAATAATAGATAAAGATTGGGAAGATAATTTAAGAAGATATGAAGACAGATATGTTGTAAAGAGAGCTACAGACAGGATGTGGGTTATAAAATGCCATAAAAACAATATCATTGATACTTATGACCTATTTAAGAATATCTTGGTTTTTTCCACCCATAACTGCCTTTCTAGGAGAGGGTTAAATATATATTATGATAAGTTAAATAAATCAAATAAATGGTGGGGAATATCTCAAGAAGGAGACCTTGAAGCTAACATTATATTTAAAGAAGAAGATTTAGAAGATTTAGCTCATATTCTACTACCTAAGAGAAGAAGAAAAGACTACAGGAATCTCAAAAAGGTACCTACAGAGAAGATATGAGCTCAAAAACCCATTATTATTGGAAATAGGTACATTGACCTCATTAATATTTTAAGGCCTTATTTAGGCTCTATTTCATTCCAACTAAATTCAGTTCTATCCTTTTTTGGGATATATAATGGATGTGTTGTTAAACTTTTATACTTCACTTCAAATTTGTTAGTGATATTCTTTTTTTGGTAATTATTCCATACCTCATACTTAATATCACAAGAATTAGTTAATTTATTATTATAATGTTTTTTTAAATAGATATACTTGTTTAGTTCTGTATGATTATGACTCCAAGATATCCTTTTCTGACTTGTTATAATATCTTCAGTATCTCTAATCATAAAGACTACTGCAACCTCTTTAGGATATGTATGACATTCATGTGATTTCATAGGTGCATGTATAACCTTAGGGGTATCATCAAATAGTTTAAATATATCTTTATACTCTACTTCATCTACAATCTTATATTCTAAGTCTTCAGCAATCATATTAGTAGTAATCCTAGTCCCACTCCTTTGAGGACCAGTTACTACAATATTATTAAATTCCTTAAGATAATCAAACATTAGAACCATTCATCTAACTTCTTAGTCTTATTATAAAGAACTACAGCCTCCTCATGAGTAATCTTTCTCTTTTTCATTAAATCATTTATCAGCATTCTCTCCTCTAATTTCATTTAAAACATACTCCATAAGTATTTCATCTACTTCATTTCTTTCTTTTTCTTCGAACATTTAAATTAACAACTCCTTTAGGTGTGTATAGTTTACCATCTAATATAAATTGATGGTCTTTAATGTTTACTTGTCTAAAGTGAGGTACATCATCTAAGTAATCTACAATCATAAATGCTTGATTCCACATCACTGGTCCAGCTATATAATCTGCCTCTAACTTACATAAACATCCATTATCATAGAAATCTCTATCTCCATGTCTTGTATGTCCAATCCTATGTGTGTGTGTATGTACTACAGACATATTGTAATCTAATCCTATATTTTTAGCACTAGACCCTCCCCATTTAAGGGCTTTGTTCAAATGAGAGTATATCACTCCCTTGTGTGTCCAATACCTTTCTTTGATAAATTCAATATTAAAATTATCTAAATCTAAAATATTCTCCAGTTTTAATCCTTCAACCCAATGCAAATCTGGAGCATTGTTATCTATATACCTTTGTAATCGTTCTTCATGATTTCCATTTAGATATATAACTTTCTTAGCATTCCATTTAGTAGAGATATCTTTTAAGAATTCTTTAACTTCCGTAACTTCATCATACAGATTATGCTCTCTACTAGGGTCTTTATTAAATGAACTGACATTGTAAAAATCTGCTACATCTCCTCCTAGTAATAGTATATCAGGTTTAAGGCTTCTTACTCCCCTCTTAACGGCTTGTAATGTTTCTTCATCATGATAAGGTACATGTATATCATTCAAAAGAATAAGTCTTTCTCGTTTCATTTGGTTTTGTATTATCTCCTCTAATGACATTTAGAATTAGCCTTCCCTGTGGTTTAAAAATTATAATTAAAAAAATAAAAAAAAGAAGAGGATATTATTCCTCTTCTGTTATTTCAACTAAGCTGATATCATCTACTTCACCATCTTTGAATTCTACTTCAAATACAGCTCCATATTCAACATCATCTTGTTCGAATTCAGCAGTTACTGTTACAACAGCATCTCCATCATCAAAGTCAACTTCACTAATGATTAATTCATCAGCATCATCATCTACTTTAATTCTTTCGATATCATCTTCATCAAATGTAACTAATGTTCCATCTGCTAAAGTGAAGTCTGTGTTATCTAACTCGTCTGCTAATTCATTTGCTACACAATCTGCAGCTATAAACTTGATATCATTGATAAATATAATTCTTTCAACAATCAAATCAAGCTCATCATCGTCTAGGTCCTCTAAAAGGTAGTTAACCTGACCGTCATTGTCATAGATATGCTCTAGTACAAATTCTAGGTTACCATTGTCTACTTCCACTGGTACACTAACATACTCATAGCTTACATTAGTCTCTGTAATTATCTCAGGTTCTACTAACATAGCTCCACCGAAGCCACCTATAACTAATCCAGCTACACCAAATGCAACTGCTTTCTTCATATTTGTTTTCATTTTTTTCCTCCAGGCATTTAATGCCCTATTTTGTATATATATAGAGTCATGTATAGTATATAAACATATAGACACTTCAGTATCTATTCTTTATAAACCTTACCATAACTCTTTACTTTTTACTTTCCCATTCTTATTGAATAGAAACTTGATAAACATAACAAATCTCTCCCATTTAGAGTGGTCCTTTACATAGTACACTCTATTAGGTTTAATTTCTGTTAGTTTAATCATCTTAATAAATCCTTTTTAATAAAGAACTTTCCATGATATCATCAGGTGCTGTAAAGTCATGTAACTCAAGACTTAAGTCTACACCTACTGCTTCATCATAAACTCTTGATATAAATTCACTACAGTTTAAGAAATACTTACCATCTACTTTAAATAGTATTTTCAATAACCATTTAACATATTTGTTATTCTTAAACCATTTGTATAGAAATAAATATAGTCCTTGATGAAATGCATAAGGTTGTCCCAAATGAGACAAAGCTACCTTTTTTAATTTATCCTTCTTAGTTCTACTTAGTGTCCAATTGACTCTTTTCACTGAGAAGTCTTCTTCATTAAGTGTAGGTAACTTTCTAATACCTATACCTTTCTCTCCAGCTTCTATAATCTCATTATTTCCTAAATACAACATAACATGAGTATACCTCTGTTTAGCTCCTAGTTTGACCATTGCTGCTATCCAACTAGAAGTTACTTCAGGTTTATACCCAATGATATCCCCTATTTGTAATCTAACCATTTTTCATTAATATTAATATAATCCAACCTATCACAGTAAGTAATGTAGCACCAAAGGTTTTATAGATAAGATTGAATCTCTTATCACATTTATCTTTGAAATTGTAAGAGTCCTTTTCTAATCCAAGAACTCTACCATTCTGTGTTGCTACATGCTCTGTCAATCTAGTTAACTCAGTCTGTACTTCGTCTATCTTATCCATAATATCCTTGTTAGTATAACTTACTGTAAATCCTTTCGTCATCTTTATTCTTCATCTACTGGGTCTGTAACATCTTCAGGTACCCATCCAATACTAGTTGAATCTGAGGTTTCATCCTTTACCAATTTGATTGTAAATCCTGCCTTAACTATAATCATTTTATCCAGATTTTCCTCATTAATAACCAACTCTTTAATCTCTTCTTCAATTTTAGTAAAATTTATGATACTGTTCATTTCAAAATTAATTAAATCGGATGATTTCATCCGGCTATTATCTTTCACATTAAGACTACCTTTTTCATTTAATTTATTTATATCTATTATTTTATCCATACTTCTATCCTCCTATCATTTCCTGATTCTAATGCCCATCCTATCCATTGATTAGGGGGTGCGTCATTATCAACCATAGCGTTTCCACCACCTGCCGAAACTAATATATCCCCTTCATTAAATTCTCCATTCACCATTACAAATGGGACTGAACCACTTAGAACTATTGGTCTCATTTTTCCTTCATCTTGTGCTTTGTCTTTATTTGGGGAAGAATTTAAAACAGAACTTGGAACAAATGAAACAATTGAAGGACATTTAGTACTCCTTGCATCTGCTTTCTTCCAACTTGCCTTCAATCCATGATGGAAATGAAATTTATCGTTTCGGTGATGTATTGGATTTTTCTTTTTTTTCTTTTTTGAAACTTCTAACTCTTTTGCCTCTAATTCTTTCTGCTCCTCTGTTGCTGGAGCTAATTCCACTACTGTTCCAGATGAATAAGGTTCGTGAACTCCTGCCAATTCTGCTATATCACACGACCCTGAATAACCAGTTTGATAGTATAATCGATACCATGCCCTAGAACTAGTCCCACAGGACCCATTACAATCATCATCAGGTGTGAGATTCCCTGTAATCTGCATCCCTGTTTCTATAAAAACATCGTCTCCATCATTGTTTGGTTGGAATATTAACATCCCATCCCCTATACTTGGGTCATTATCATGTGCAAATATATACCACCTGTTCTGAAGGTTATCATCAGTATTCAGGAATTCTATTCTCCCATCTGCACTTCCAGAATCATGTTCTAAATAGATTCTTTTCCATCCATAATCTGTTGAACCTAAATTATAAGCATCTGATGCACCTGGAATAATATTAGTATTCACTGCAACACTACTCAGATTACTTAATGAAGTATTTGCACCTGAACTCGCTCCGATTGTTACATCAGAATCTGGAAATGTTATTGTCCTATCTGCTGTAGGATTTGTTATCACAAATGTTGTTTGATAATCATTATCTGTACTTCCTTCAAAAGATATTGCATCTTTCAAAAACAACTTATCCCAATATGATGCTTCACTTCCTATATTAGAAGTTGCTGCAGTTTTTGGTAATATATGATAATCCTCCTTTAAAGTATAATTGGGGGAACTTCCTGAGAATGCTCCTGCTTGTGTTAAACAGGCATCAAATGTATCATTTAAGTCTACTGCGTATAATATCTCTGCATCAACCCAATCAGTTCCTCCCATATCTGTATTTTTTATTGCCATTTTTTTATTTTATTTATTATTATTCTCCTATTTTTTTATGTATATTCTAAATTTATGTTTGAAACTATTATCTTATCAAATGTAGTTTCTTCCTCGAGTCCAATAAATCCTATACCTTGACCCATTGTTCCAAAATCATCAAAACTTAATCCATCACCTCTGTTATATAATTGATAAATTTCAGCAGAGATTAATTTTTTTTCCCACATACCTATTTCATCCATTTTTCCTTCAAATGGATATTGAGAATCCCCTCGCCTACCAAGATATAAGTCTTCCCCATTATTACCTAGAGATTCTGAATCAAATGTATTACTTCCTATCTCTACTCCATTGACATATATCCTTCCAACTTTTGTAACATTGTCAAAAGTAACTATCACATTATACCAAGTTTCCTCATTAAAAGAGTAATCTACTGTCATAGATTCACTTCCACTTCCCCCATCTGATTTAGTAAATCCTACTCCCTCTGCTGATAAACCATTTAAAGAATAAAGGTTTAATTCATATGCAGTAGTCTCCCTACTTAAAATCATCATGGTTTTATTTTCTGCCTTTACTCCTTCTCCCACATATATCCATCCCCCCATTGATGCAGATTTACCACTAAATATGAAGGCAGGATTCTCAGGTACCCTTACACGAGCGGATGAATTTGGAAATTCTATTCCATCATTTATTTTACCTGATACTCCTTGAATAAGGTCCCCATAAACAATTCCATCAGCATACCCCACAAAATCTTCAATATTTCCACTAGCTTCATCCATTTTCCAATATACTCTATCTAAATAATTCAAGGCAATAAAGGAGGGAGGAGACCCATCGTTATATAATGTTACTTTTTCAGAGCTTGTTAATGTCCTTTGCCATACTCCTATTTCATCTATTTTTCCTTTATAAAATTCATCATTGCCACCAATATCATATCCTCCAACATATAACCCTGAATCTGCATCAGTGGTTACAGTATTAACTGTTATGATTCCCACATTATCTAAATATACCTTTGTATCAGTTCCATCGGATTCAATAATAACATGATGCCATCCTCCTTTAAATGAGGTGGTAGCAAATGATGAAGACCCATTTACATGTAATGTTAAGGTGTCTGAATCTTCCTCAAGTATGAATTTATTTGTAGAAGGAGATGAGTTTGTATTTCCTATTATTCTTCTAGTTGAAGATGCTGATGAATCTGAATACATCCAAAAACTAATTGCCCATTCATCTGTTCCTACATCTAGTGAAGTTGACCTCATATAAGAATCAGTTCCATTATATTCAAATGCATATGAAATTACTCCAGGCACCTGTGAGGTAATATTATATTTAGATAAACTACCCCCTGTTCCTGCATAATTCAGTGCAGTCCCATAATTTAAATCACACTTATAATAGGCAGCTAAATCAGTATTAAGGGAACTTATATCTGGCCTTCCTCCATACCCTCTAGCCTCTCCATTATTGTATAAACTTTTAGCGTCAGCTGCTGTTAACTCTACTCTCCATGTTCCAATTTCATCTATTCTGCCATTAAAATAAGAGGCATTCACTGCTCCAAAATGCATTCTACCCATATTCATACCTTGGTTAGTAGAACCCTCTAAACTATTATCATTACTTACATCTATATCTAATACTCCATTAAGATATACTTTAAATCCATCTGAATTAGATGTAAAAACAAAGTGATACCACATATCATTTAATAAAACAGACCCTGTACTACTTGCTGTCCCACTAGTTCTATCTTGTTGTGCATATAACTTATTATCATTAGTACCTATTGCAAATCTCATATATCCATTTGATGCATCCGAACTTTGAGAAATTACATGTTGTAATCCACTCAAGGATGATGGATTAAACCAGCCAGATATTGTGAAATTATTAGTCAATAAATCTTCTCCAAAATCATCCACATATTGAGATGATGCTGACTCAAATTTAAATGAAGTATTTAATATACCTTCCTCTCCTCTAGTAGCACCATTATTAGTGCCATCATAACTTCCTACACTATCTGTTACAACCCCTGAACTTCCATCTAATTTATAATATGAAATAATATTCTCAGTTAAATCTAATCCTCCAGTAGGTCTAATTACCTTATATTTGATTCCATCTGTTGAAGATTCTACAAAGTTAGCAGATTGACCGTTCTCAACCTCTTGCCAACTTCTAAACATTATATGGTCAAATTTAATATCCCCTTGAGCTAAAATAGTACTATCCGAATCAGTCATAACTTGAAGCTGAATAATATTAATATCTGTAAAATCTGGATTTCCACTATCACTCCAAGTGGTTATATCTTCTCCACCAATGTAATTCCAACCATTCTCTAAATCAGTGTTTGGAATCATTTTATAAGCGTATCCAATACCATCACTCACGAATATCATTAATGCTAATGAACTATCTAATTGAGTGGTATCCTCTATATAAAACCACATAGATAATAATCTAGCATTACCTTCATTATCATATAAATTGAATCCCAAATCTTCACTATCAGGATATTTATAGGTTGCATAACTAGTACTTGTAGTATCCTTTCCACCTGCTATAGAATGAGTTCCAAATTTTCTGGCAGATGTTAGTGTAGGGGCTGTAGCATCTCCACTATATGTCCAATTAGTTAATGAATCACAAGAGTTTACTACAACTCCCCCTCCACTAATATATAAATCTAAATCACTTACATCATCAACTGAGGATACTGTCATTTTACCAGTATTATAAGATGTAACATTGGAAGCTATTATTCTTGAATGAGCCTCCTCTAATTCATCAAAGTAAATTCTTTGAACCCCATTATCCCAATCAGCAGTGGTTAATCCAGTTTCATTAAAGGTATCTTGTTTTATCCTTTCAATGAATAAATTATTTGGATTGACTACTCTAAGATAATCAGTCCAGGTAGCATCCACCAATCCTAATGGAGTAGTTCCTAATATCCCTGCTCCTAATAAAAAAGACCCTCCTCCAGTCTTTTTCTTTAAAGTAGTGGTAAGTTCTTTTATTATAGCTCTCTCTTTATATATCTGAAATACTGGATTTACTCGGTCTTCTTGTCCCACCTCATCACTTGTACCTTGTTGAGTTTGGGACATTCCACCCATTAATTCTCCTGCGTCTACCATTTTATTCTATATCTATAATCGTTGAAAATTGAAATTCTTCACTCTCTGCCTGTTCTAAATCATAAAAGGTTGTTCTATTAAAATTTGTATTTGATGCATTAGAGGTTATTTCATATTCTCTAAATGTATATCCTGTTCCTACCCCTGCAGATAAGGTGTAATCTATTATCAACCTTTTATCTGCAGTAGTAGTTGTAACAGTTGCTAATGTTGCAGCTATGGGTATACCTAACCCTGTATCATCTTCAGTAGGGATTGTACCATCCGTACCTAATTGTCCTTGATTTATATCGGCTTGAATCAAATCTCTTATCCTATTTTTTCCTTCTTTAATTAACATTCTTAATTACCTACTAGGTTTTCATCCTCTTCTAATTTTAATGTAGTAAACCACCCTTTCTTAGTCATCTGTTGGTGTACATCTATTATTCTTAATTTCTGATTTACACACCCAATCTCTTTAACTGTAAGATTTATCAAATCTCCTGCTGCATATTTTGCTCCTCTAACTTCAATTGAACCTTTCCATCTTGATGAACCATATCTTGCAGTAAGGTTTGCTCCAATTGATTTGATTTCATTTTTAACTAATTGTCTGAAATCTCCATTACTCATATTTCCATAAGTATACATATCATAAACTAGCTGGTTATTTGCATGTGTTGCAGGGGAAGTACCAAACATACCTCTTGTTAACCCTGTAAAGGTAGTTGAAGTTGTCCCAGTATATTTTATTATTTCTCTATCAATCTGAACATATCCTGAAGGGGGGAATTCATGAACGGTGGTAGTGATAGTATCTTCTTCAGTTGAACTAAGCTCTCCATCAAGATATCCAGGAGTAGTTTCTTCAGCATTTTGTAATATTTGTCTTTGAATATCTGCTAGTCTTGGCCTGGGTAACACTTTCATTCTTTTGTCTTTTGCATCACTCCCCTCATCATAATGATACCAAGTTACCCCATTACCATTCTTATCTGTACCCCCTCTAACGATGACCATATTAATAACTCCAAATATATCTTTTTTTAATTTTACTTTGTATATAGGAGTTACACCATATTCATAAGTATAATCCTCTGCATCATCAGGATAAAACCAAAAGAATTTATTATTCTCATCTAAATACCACATAAAAGCTCTCTGACAAACCAATGTTTCTCCTGGAACTTGTTCTGCACCGGTATTTGTGTATTCAATTTGACTAAGTTCATTTATCCAGTCATAAACAGGTTTCATGTTCTTACCAAATGTTATATCAGGGAATTCGTCTCCTCCTCCCCCATCAGTAACTGGCCTAATAAAAGTTATACCACTTGTATCTATTCCAAATTGATTTGAATCATTATTCTGAGAGGTTTGAAGTAATACTCTCTCTATTAATTCTGGAGCAGTTAAATCTCCATATACTTTTGACCATATCTTATTTAATACAATCTGTGATTTATCTGAACATTTAAGCTTTATATTTCTTTTCTTTGAACCTATATCACTTTCAAAGGTCATAACTTGTCCAACCATTACTAATTGATTAGCTGATTCAGTTATGGGGTTAATATCAGCATATACATTTATAATATCACCTGGTTGAATTGCTATTTGATTTATCCTCTCTCCTGATGTTGCAATATGTTCATTCCAGTTATTTTTAAGAGAAATGCCAAACGAAGCACCTGTTGCTTTAACTCCCTTCTTAACATCCCATTTAATTGCATCAGTTATATCTATTGCAGGTTGTAGTCCTTCATCAGTCTTTTTATACCACACTAATTTATAAAAATGTACTGCCATTAATTTGTCTCCACTAAGTTTAGTGTGTAATTTATTATATCTGATTTAGCTTTTTGTTTAACAGTAAAGCCCTTTATCCTTACATTGATTGAAGTTATAGGGGTTGTATTTGTCCATCTAAGGAATATTTTATTATCTCCATCATCAGTAGTCAGTAATTTCTTATACCCCTTAGTCTTAGTTAAATCATATAAATATGCTAAAGTAGTTCTATCTGAACTAACATTCATATTCAAAACACCATCTAACTTCCACTTAGGGAATTCTAATCCATTTTTATCTACTTCTCCAAAATCAAACTTTTTGGTTGAATCATCATCTTCATATTGTTTGGTAGGTTCATCATTAATTAATGCTCCAACCCTTACATTTAATGAAACTGATTTCAATGTTATAGCAGTTCCACTATTTGTAACTTCTGTTTCTGCCCCAGTTGTTGGAACCTGTCTATATCCACTATCTTGTATTTGTAAATTTGTTGTCATTATGCCCCTCCCGGATTTGCATATCTTTCAAAGTTGTTTATTATTTCTTCACTTACTAGGTCTGCCAATACTTGAGGGTCAGATTCTCCTGTTTGGATATCTATATTTATTTCTCCAATCTGGGTATTCATCTGTTCCTGCATACTTGCAGATGAAAATAAGGGTCCAGGAGTTCCTTCAGATGGTAATCCTTGAAAATTAATAGGGTCAAATTCTGGCATAGTTTCTAATCCTGGGAATACACTACCCTCTTCCATTCCAGGCATAGTAGGCGTTGCTCCTATATTTCCATCCATTCCTGGAATTCCAAGACTATCTTTGAATGCATCAATTCCCATATCTCCTTTTATTAAACCTAATTTCTTCAATCCCCAAATCAATAACATTACTGCCCCTACTACAATCATAAGAACTAAATATACAGGCCATAATGCAGCCCATGAGGCTACCCCAAATGCTACCATCACCCCTGTTGCTATAACTAATACTATTATAAATGTTAATATCACTTTAGTTATAGGCTTCATATTACTTGTCCATACTTGATATAGTAAATATATCCCTATTCCTATCAAAGCAAGTATTACTGTAATCTGCCATAAACTTAAATTAACCGCAAGAATCTGAGTCCAGATACCTTTAAGTGTAGCCCAAAACCCAATAGCCATAATTTTTAATGAATTTAATATACCTATCTTTGTATCTACCATTGCAATCTTCCATAAGATTGTTGCACCTACAATAAACAGTATGGCTATGAAAATAACAGCTAACCACTTCTCCCACGTAGGCATATCACTAAATAATACTATAAATATTGCAGTTAATACACCAAATAATAAACCTGCTGCTGCGAATATCCATATAAACCCAATTCCTAATGAAACCGATAATAAGGCCACCTGACCTAATGGTGAAACAATACTACCTATTGCAAATGCAACAAGTAAGAATGATATAATTGCTGTTCTTCCAGTATCTGACAATGAAGAGAACCAATCCACTAATTGGATTACCCACTCAATCATGCCATACATTGCTTCAGAACCTGCCAATGCCTCTAATAAGGAATACTTAAAAAAAGTCCAAGCAGCATTTAATTGATTGGTAGCGTGTACAAATCTATCGTTCTCCCCTACTGCTTCTTTATAAACAGTCATTATGCCTCTCAATGCATTCTGAGCAGCCTTTTTCATAGCCATCCCCATAAATAACATTGCGAAACCTACTCCCATAAAGTTTCCTCTCGCTATCTCTCCAGTTTTACTCATCTGTTTAAAGATGTTATCTGTTTTTCTTAAACCTGCAGATGCCTTATCAATTACTCTTACAATAATGTCTATTCTTTGTTGTGTTTGACCCATTTATCTTTTCCTTGGATTACCTCGCATAGTAGGACGACTTTTATTCATTTCTTGTTCTTGTCTTTTTCCATCAGCTTCTAACTCTTCAAGTAATACCATAAATTTAGAAACAGGGTATTCACCATTTATATCTTGGTGACATTCCTTCTCTAAATAAAAACAAGCAGTACAGTATTGTTCATCCATACTCTTTTTTAATGCTCGATGAGTTAATCTTGCCTTGAATTGTTTTTTAGTTAATTTTCTATCTTTGCTATTTCCTTTTTTTTTAAATTATCGAAATCGCTTTGTTTTGCCCATTTAAATGCTATCATTAAATTTTGAAGGTATTCAACATAGTTTTTATCTACAAATGCTTCTACTTCTTCAGTTGGTTCATTAGGATAACTTCTCTCCATTATAGTTAAGAGTACCTCAGTCATTACCTCTACCTTCTTATCAGAGTCTTTTGACTCTTGCATCTTCATCAATTTTTCTTTATCTTTTAACTTTGCATCTAATTCAAGCTTTTGTCCGTCTACTTCTACTTCTAGTTTTCCTAAATATTGTGTAAATTTTCCCATTCTATTCACTTCCTCCAAAGGTTTTAACCTTTGTCTTTTCTTTTTCTCTCTCTTCTTTTGGTTCTTCCAAAAGACTTTCTATTCTATATTCTAATTCTGCTATTTTGCCCCATAGGGCATTTAATGTTTCCACAAAACTTGCTGCTTTATGGTCATTAATACACTTCAACCAGTGACAATCTCCAAATTCCTCAATGGCTGATTTCTTCCATCTAAGGTATTCTCTCATTGGCATACCAGACACTTTAAAGCTTCTGGTAACATTTGGTGTTTCATTCGTTTCTTCCATTTCAATTCACTTCCTATCCTATAAGAGGACAACCTTAAGCAAGGTTGTCTTCTTCATAGTAATCTTTTGATGAACATTTGAACACTATCTCTTGTTCTGCATGTCCATCTGCATCTAGTTTAATGTCTCCAATCTTAACTGAATACGCATCATTTAATAAACAATTCACATAATCTGAACCATCATTAAAGGATACTATTACAGCTCTTTGTGTTACAGTTTGGTCACCTTGTATTCTTGTATAGGTTGATGCTGCTCCACTTGTAGCTATAGTTCCTGTTGCAAATAAACTTGTATCTGCATCTTTATAAACTAAAGTCAGACTTAGTTCTCTTAAACTTCCTACAGATTTTTGTACAACTTCTTGATTAGTATACCCATCAGTAGTTCCTAACAAAGGTACAGATTCTAAATCTCTTTCTCCACCAGTAATAGCAATACTTTTACATTCTCCAGAAAAGTCAGTACCTGCTACTTGTGAAAGTAAAGTTGCTGAACCTTCTACAGTTGCTAATGTGTCTCCAATCTTAACAGTTGCTTCTCTTGCTTCCCATAAACTCATTTTATTCTTCCTCCTTCACTATTTTTTTTTTCACAGTAATCTTTTTAAAATCTTTACTGTACTTTTCATCTGAAATGTCACCTAAGACATATTTCTTTTCCTCGACCCAATAAGGTCTTGTTCCTATATATTTGAATTTCATTTTTAATCTCCTTATATTAACGATTTAGTTATTGCTCTTTCAATACCTCTAACTATTATCCCTGGTACTTTAAGAGTTGTTGCATGGATTGCTGGACTCATAAACTTATTCTTTTTTCCCCAAGAGGTATTTGCTCCACCTAATCTCATCTTGGTTTTATTCTTATCTTTCATCCAACTCTTTAATTTTTTACTTGCTGCTAAACCATCCACAGGTAACATTCCTGGAGTGATTATACCCTTTGGATAACTCCCTGCCCTTGGCCCTAGCTCATTTAACATTGCTGCATTTTGTATTGCTGCATCTCCTACAATAAAAACTCTACCTGATTGGGTTTTTCTATTGTAAAGTCTACTAATACTATTTCTTAAATGTCCTTTATAAAAGGGTGCTAATCTCTTTGCTTGAGTCTTAGCCTCTTTAGTTACATCATACCCTATCTGTCCAGACTCTGCATGAATATTAGTTTTTAAATTTTTTAAAAACCTATCTATCTTATTTTTGGGTATATCAATGCTAATCATTTTAAACGTTTGCTTTAAACTCTATTGTGATAAACTTTATATGTATCTTCTGGTCATTCCAAAATGATGTAGTTTCATTACTATCACTTATATCATCAAGGTATAATCCAAACCCTGCTAATGTTGATTCATTAGTATATAGAGCATTACTGATTTCATCTGAGATTTGGTCTATCTCTTTATTCTTCTTACAATACAGCTCAACCTCTACCATCCCCTCATAACTTCTATTCTCATTTGTTAAAGTTGTTCTTTTAATTTTAATTGAACTTGGATTAATCACCACTTGTGGAAATGTTGGATTATCATCTATAAATGCTGCTGTTACTGTACCTTCACTTAATTGTGCTGTAAGTAAATCATATACTGTCTCAAATACATTTGCTCTAATTGTTGATTGAACTATATTTACCATTTTATATCCTCTTCTTTAATATCACTTGTTTTGCTAAGACTACATTAGCTACTTCATATTCTTCCACACTTAGTACATCATATGTTATTGAATTATAAGCCATCTTATAAAAGTTACTTCCTTCTTGTGTAGCTATTGTTTCATCATCCTTTATGATGATTATGAAGTCTCCCTCTGACAAATTACCAACTGGTTGAAAACTAAACCTTGATGTAAAGTTATTATAACTTATTCCTATTGTATCCACTGGAGTCCCATCTGACTCAGTCTTGTCTCCCCATTTATCGTTAGTAACTGTATAAGGGGTTATAGTTATGGTTGACCCATAGCTCTCTATAACCTTTCTAATACTGTTCCTAGTCTTAGTCATATCTACCATTTTAATGTAATACTGTCTTAAACTTTCCTACTGCTTTCCAAGCTTCCTCTATATCTCTGTCCAACTCTCTA
>Ga0233437_1004776_pt1 | contig 15578 bp, 12 predicted proteins | sample SI_122_August201_FD_182714 | JGI IMG/M metagenome (GOLD analysis project Ga0233437, IMG submission 182714) | Seawater microbial communities from Saanich Inlet, British Columbia, Canada - SI_122_August2016_200_MG | ecosystem: Environmental > Aquatic > Marine > Inlet | place: Canada: British... | reverse complement strand
TCCTCCGAATTCACCCAATAAACGTTTTTTTATGTTTCCTTCTTCATAATATCTTTTTACTTTTCTAAATGATTCGTTGTAAATTTGTAATCCTTTTTGTATGTCTTCTTTTTTGTGAGCATATGAGGGCCCATGGAATAATCCGGCGAGCATACCTCGTTGCATTGCTTCTTGTTGGAGGATACCTGTTTTGTCATTTTCAGTGCCCATTTCATCTGGTTTTGGTTTTATGACTGTCCAGATGGGGTAACCATCACAAGAGTAGTGTTGATCTAATTCATTTTCTTTGATTATTCTGTTGACACCGTTTTTTAGTTTTGTTCCAACTTTCCATAAATGTTTGTGAACATTTTTTTCTTGCATTATTTCTATTGTTTTTTTTGTTGCAGCTAAACCAATTGTTTCCCCACCAAATGTTGTTGAGAAAAATGCTCCTTTGTTGAATTCTTGCATAATTTCTTCTTTTCCAACTAGTGCGGAACATGCGAATCCATTTGACATTGCTTTTCCGAAGCAACCTAAATCGGGCTTTATACCAAAATATTTTTCTGCTCCGCCTATTGAGAATCTAAATCCAGTTATTATCTCATCAAACATTAAGACTGCCCCATTGTCGTGAGTTATTTTTTTTACTTTATGTAAGAAATTGTCTTTCGGTGGAGTCAATTGAACAGGCTCTAATACCACGCAGGCTATTTTTTCTGGGTTTTCATCAAATAGTTTTTTTAGGGAGTCTATATCATTATATTTAAACGTTTTTGTTAAATCAGATACGATCTTTGGAACTCCTTTATTTCTTTCTGTTGTACCAATATACCAGTCATGAATTCCATGATACCCTTCTGAGGCAATCATGTCTCTTCCGGTGTATGCTCTTGCCGCCCTTACTCCCATTGTTAAAACATCTGCACCATTTCTTGCAAACTTTACCATTTCGGCAGAAGGGATTGTGTCGATTACTTTTTCGGCTGTTTCCACTTCTAACACATGGGGCTGTTGAAATATACTTCCCTCTTTAACTTGTTTTATAATTGTTTTTGTTAAGGGTTTGTAGTTATACCCAAGTAACTTTAAATATCCTCCTGGAGAAAGATCTAAGAATTTGTTTCCGTCTGCATCCCAAACATAACATCCCTTGCCTTTTTTGTTGTAAATCGGAGAGACATTTGAAATGTAGCTTATTGGGCCAGTGCTTATGGTCATACATCCATTAGGGATTATTTTTATGGCTCTTCTCCAATAGTCTTGGGATTTTGTTATTGTTGGTTTTTTTGGAGTTATCATTTGTTTTCACCTTCGATTAAATTTCTATGTTTTTGGTATAGGTACTCTGCATATTCCCAATCTTCTTCATTGTCTATCTCTACGGATAGTTTTGGATTGGATATTACTAGTTTTGTTTTTAAGTCTGGTCTTTCTTTACATGGATTTAAAATGATTAATGAATCATCCATTAAGATGTTTCTCTTTACTCCGTATATTGATCCGTCCATTATGTAAACATCCTTTGTGCCTTGTCTTCTGAAAGTTGTTTCTGCGTCTAAGAAAATACTTAGGAAATTATTTTCATCAGCCTTTAATATATCTGAGAAATCTACGTCATATTTTCTTGCGCTTACTACTGTTTCGGATTCTGGATCGGATAGTGCTTTTATGGTATCAAGGATGAGTTGTTTTGTTCTTAGGGGAGAAGTGGGTTCTAAAATAATAATATTTTCATAATGTTCTCCTTGATCTTCTAAGAACCTTATTGCATGCCTTAATACCGGCAAGGTTGGGCTGTTATCTTGTGCTAGTTTTTCTGGTCTTTTGAATGGGACTTCTGCTCCGGCCCCTTTAGAAATTTGAGTAATTTCCTCATCTTCTGTTGAGACTATTACTTTATTTATTTCTGGGCAAGATAGTGCTAGTTTTATAGTATACGCAATTAATGGTTTTCCTAGGAATGACTTTATGTTTTTTCTAGGAATCCCTTTTGATCCCCCTCTTGCGGGAATAATGGCTATTGTTTTTGGATTTTCCATTGTGTATGGGAGAAATGATTTATTTATATACTTTGCTGATTTAAATAGCGATAAAATAGTTGACTTAGAATAGTGAGCATTAACCATGTTTCTATAATTGATTTTTAATTTTATTAATCTTATAAGATTTTCTCTATTAAGTCTCTAGATCTCTTTGATGAGTTTCCATCCAACTTAAATAACATATATTCTATGAACTTATCTCTACTTTTTTTGAGTTTACTTATGCTATCTTTGTTAAACAAAAGAGATTTTATCTTTTGTGAAATCTCCTTTTCTGAGTACGCCCCCATTGCTACTTTTTTTTCAACATATGGAAAGACATCTTCTTTGCCTGTTACATTAACTACAAGTAGAGGTTTTTTTAACATAATTGTCTCTAGGCCGGTGTTTGAATGCATTACAATTCCCACATCTGATGCATTGATTAATTCAAAAACATTTATTTCTTTTACGATTATAGCCTTTATTCCTGTTTTTTTTGCTAAATTTTCGTAAAATTTTCTGTGGTTTTCAAATTCTCTTGGATGAAGTTTTACCACAAAGTTTATTTTAATGCCCTCTTCTTTTAATTTTTTGATTGAGTTGAAAATTGCATTAGGCAAATCGCCTGCCTCTATATCTGATAAGCATTCTGAGTAGAATGTGACTAATTTTTTTGCAGGGTCTAAGTTTAGTTGTTTAAAAATTTCTTCCTTTGTGTTTTTGGGAACGTATTTATCATTTTTTATAAAATCATATCTAGACTGCCCAACTATCTTTATTGAGGAGGGAGAGTAATTCCCTAGGTTAGTTAGTATGTTTTTTGTGTGCTTTCCGAAAACAAATGTTTGGTCTGGAAGGGGGTATAGATCTATTTCTTCCTTTTTATGAATGTACTCAAAACAAGTAGGGTTTACCATTCCGTGGGCGATGCCGATGGATTTTATTTTTTTTGATTTTGCTGCATTTATTATGGCCCTGCCATACATACTTGTTTCATCGGTTAAGACGAGCACTTTAGGTGATGTTTCACTCATCAGTTTGTCGGCGGTTTGCATATATTTGATTGCTTCACCTAGCCTGTGATAAAATAAGAATTTTAATTTATTTTTTATCAAAGGGTATATATTTATTCCTTCATAATTGAAACTGTTTCTGAATGAGTTACTCTTTTCTAATTCTTTCCAAATTTTTTTGAATTTCCTTTTTTCTTTTGATACATTGTATGCTATTTTTGGAGAATAGAACTTTTCGAATGCAATATGGGTTTTTCTTCTTTTGAGAGGTTTTAGTAACCCAATATTTGGCTCGTAATCTATGTCCACATATTTGATTTTATGTTTCTTTAGATTGTTATATAAATTTCCTAGAAACCTATCATTTGATGTTCCATTTGTTTTTTCCCAGTTGAAGGAGTAAGTAAAAAAAAGGATAGCCTCGTGTTTTATTTTTTGTAAAGAAAAAGTTGAGATTATCTTTCTTGCTAGAAATTTTCTTTCTTTTAACCATTCAATTGTGTAAGGGTTATTTAATTTGTTTTTAATCTTATTATTTTTTATAAATCCCAATTGAATTTTTTCTTTCTTTGTAATAAGTCTTACTACTTCTACTAACATTGGATTGATTTTTGATAAAACTATTCTCTTCGGTTTTTCTTTTTTTATGATGTTCATTATTGTGTCCAAATATAGGGATATTTCATATATGCTGTCTTTGTGGATAGCGTGATAGTAAAGCCAGAAATCTGCTGCCCACCATAGAGAGGTTTTTCTATACTTAGTTAATTCTTTAATTGACTTATTGTTATGTATCTTTTTGTCTGACCAATTTTTTAGCCAATACATGGACTTTATGTGAGAATCGTTTGGAGTAAATTGGTCTATTGGTTTAAATTTAATATTTTTATTTTTTAATAGAGACTTGGATTCAAAGTCTAGAGCTATGGGGAAGTAGTTATGTTTTTTTATTATTCTTAGATTTTTTTTGATATCTTCTTTAGAATCAATTAATATTATTTTTTCCATTGTTATGGCGAAATAAGGTAATCTTTAAATATATTGTGATTTTCCTATCTTTATGTCCAAGAAATGCTTGGTTGTTATGTACCATTATGTTAGGAATATGCATGAAACGCCTTATCCAGAAATTAAAGGTCTTTTAATTGATAAATTTAAGGGACAGTTGGATTATCTTATGCGGAACTATACAATTATTAGTTTGGAACAATATGCTGATTATTTGGGGGGAAAAGGAGATATCCCGGATAATTCATGTATACTGACATTTGATGATGGTTTGAAGGACCATTATAAAAATGTATTTCCCATATTAAAAGAACGGGGAGTCTCAGGATCTTTTTTTGTTGCAACTAAACCTCTTTTGGATAAAAGTGTTTTGCCAGTTCAAAAAGTTCAATTTTTATTAGCTACTTTAGGAAGTGAAAAATTAGCAGAAAAATTTAATTCTATTTTAAGAAAGGACTTTAAGGAACTAGCAGAGAATCATTTTATTGATGATGTTAAGCACGAAGGAAGAGGGGATTGGTATGATGATTGGGATACCACCTTAACTTCTAATCTGAAATACTGTATTGCCAGTTTGCCATGGGAAGTGAAGGATAAGATTGTGAATGAAATATTTGTGGAAAATTTTGAAGATGAGAGGAAGTTTAGCGAAGAAGAGTACTTAAATTGGGAAGAGATAAAAGAGATGATAGCTGCAGGTATGAATTTTGGCACCCATTCGCATTCACATCCCGATTTGTCCAAGTTGAGTGAAGCAGACCAAATAAAAGAATTGGAGATATCTAAAAAAATTATGGAAGATAACTTGGGTAGGGAGATTAATCTATGTTCTTATCCTTATGGGATTCCTTCTGAGAAAAGTGTTGAATCTTTGAAAAGTCTAGGGTATAGATGTGTTTTGACCACGGAAGTTAAGATGAATAAAGACAAAGTAGATGCGTTTGATATTGGGAGGTATGATACTAATCAGATTCCCTTCGAGGAAAAAAATGTTGTCTGTCCGATTTGTGGTACTAAAAATTTGGAAGAAGTAAATTTCTGTGAAAATTGTAGATATCCTTTAAATGTTAAAAAAATTGATGAGTTTAACAAAGAAGACATGATTGTTCATTTAAGTTCTTTATTTGATTGTATGAAAAAATCTGATTATTTTGAAGACTCCGAATTAGAGAAGATTTATGATGAAATTTTTTCTTTATACTGGCTGAGACCTGAGACAGCAGTTTTTAGTTTTATTGAAGCCTCGTTGATTCATAAGTTTAAGGATAAATATTTGAATTACCCTGTTTTGGATTTGGGCTGTGGTGATGGAATGTTCTTTTCTATGGCTTTCGGATCTAAGATTAATAAGGAATATGATAACTTTGAAATAATTGATTTTAGTAAGATTGATCCTTACGACTCGTATGAACCATTGCAGAGAGATTTTTTGATTGAAAAAGGAAGCAAGATTGGTTATGGGGTAGATATTAAAGAAAATTCTGTTAAACGTGCTAAAGATTTGGGTACTTATGATGATGTTTTGATCGGGGATATAAGGAAATTGCCTTTTGAAGATAAGTCTATTTCTTCAGTATATTCTAATATGTTTGATGATATGAAGGTGGGAGATATGGGTGCTGTTTTGAAAGAAGTGCATCGTGTCTTAAAAGATGGCTCTTACCTTGTTTTCACTACGCCTACTGAAAATTTTAAGGAATTTCTTTATTATTATAACAAGGCAAAAATTACGAAGAATGAAGAAGAAAAAAGAAAATATATGGAATATGACAGAGGGAGATCTGAATGGGATGCTAGGCCTTTGGACTTTTGGAAGACTATTTTAAGAGAAAATTCATTTGAGTTTGTTGAAAACATAGATTATGCTGGCGAGGATGTACTCAAATTTTGGGATACTGGGTTCAGGCCTTTTTTCAGGCAAACTTGGGCTATGAAAAATAATTTAAGGTCCAAGGGGCTTTTATTGCCGATTAAGAAGATTAGTGTTGATTTTATGAAAACTTATTTCCATAACTTAGTTAAAGAGCAAAATGTTGAAAAAGGAAGTTTTCGTATGATTGTTGCGAGGAAGGTATGAAGATGGAAAAAGAGTTTAAACCGGTCTTTGTTGTCGGGATGTTTAGATCTGGAACTACTTTAGTTTCTAAGGCATTGGATGTGCATAGTAAGATCACTGTGGTTGATGATCCTTTTTTTCAATTTTTTAAATCTTTTAGAAATGAAATTTTTTGTTCTTTAGATAAAAATTTTGATAAAAATTATCCGGTGAGTGATAACTTTTTTAGTGATCAGGAGGTTGCCAATAAAAAGTTGGATGAGTCCACTTTTAAAATTCCGTTTAATAATGTCGGTTTGGAGGAAGTAAAAAAGAATTTATTTCCTTTTTGTGAATTTTATTGTCCTGAACTAGCTCCAAAAATTTTAGGGATGGCTGCTGAAACTTATGATGAATTATTTAGAAAACTGTTGGATTTGGAGCAGGAAGTTTATGGAAGTGAAAAAACTGAATTAGTGGGGTGTAAAAATACATTTAGTGAACAATTTATTGGGCCTTTAATTAATACATATCCAAATATAAAAATAATACAAATCATACGGGACCCTAGGGCAGTTATGGCCTCTCAAAATAAATCTGATGTGGGGACTTATCCTATTTTGTTTGCATTGCGGCATTGGAGAAAGTCTATTGCTTATGCTTTGGAGTACGTGAATAATACTGAAAATTTTCTTTTAATTAAATATGAAGATTTTGTAGAAAATCCTGTGCGGGAAATGAAAAAAGTATGCGGTTTTTTGGGGGTGATTTATGAAGAGAATATGGTGGATGCTGGCAAATATAAGGGGAAAAAAGGCCAGAAATGGGAACAAAACTCTTCCTTTGGTAGCTCTAGGGAGATAACTAAGAAATTTTCTGAAAAGTGGAAGGAAGTTTTGAAAGAAAAAGAGGTGCAATTTATTGAAGATTTATGTGAGCCCGAGATGAAGGCGTTCGGGTATGGTAGAAGTACGAATTCAGATTTCTTTAATAGTGTTTTGAATCCCCCAAATTTTGATATTGAAGTTCAGGACTGGGTAAGAGAGTATGAAGCGGATTTTGAAATTGGTGAAAGGGAAATGAATAAAGAAATTGTGAGGTATTTATTATTAAATTCTCCCAATATTTCTGTGAATAATGATTTCTTGAAGAAAGTGTTTGTTACAAAAAATTTTTTGACTAAAATAAAGCCTTAGTTTAAGAAGTAAAATGTTCTCTTAGAGTTTTAATTACTTTTGCAGGATTTCCGGCAACTAAGGAATTGTTTGGAACGTCCTTTGTTACTACGGACTTTGCGGCAATTACACAATTATTTCCGATTTTTATTCCGTGTTTTATGAATGCTCCTATCCCTATCCAGCAGTTATCTCCAATTTCTATGTCTCCGGATTCTTTTTTGTGGGGAGTAATGCTAAAATCTTGATCAGGAATTCTGTTTTGAGTGTACATTGTTACGTAATGGCTTATTGAGCATCCTTTTCCAATTGTTATTGTGTTAGTTGGGGATAATGAGGCAAGTATGCCTTGTCTGCCTATATATGAGTTTTCTCCAAGTTGTATTTTTCCTTTTCCATATAAAAGAATATCTGGGCCGTTGAATTTGAATGAAGGATGTATCTCGTATTTTTTTCTATATTCTAAATGTTTCATTTCTTGGTAGAACTTATGTAGTCCGAGATATATTGAGCCCATCATTTTATTTAAAACTCGGTTTTGTAATATCTTGTTTAGTATTCCCATTTTTTTGTGGTGTTTTTTATTTTTATAATACTATTGATTGTCTATGAATATTCTGTGCCAGAGTTCTATATTTAGTAATGACCATAATTTGTTGACTGACCAGAAGTCTGTTTTTTTAAGAAGTTTTTTTACATATTCCTTCCGGTAGATTCTTCTTTCTAGAGCTCTTTGACTTAGTAATACTTTTGCGAAGTATCTTGTTAACCCTTGATTTAACCAAGGTCCTAAAGGAGTTGGGAAACCTCTCTTTTCTTGTTGGTAGAGAATATCTGGGATTGTGTTTTTCATCCCGTTTTTTATTGTTGCCTTTAACTCATTGTTTCTTAACTTCTGTCTTATTGGGATTGATAACGCGAAATCCACCATTTCCTTATCACATAAGGGAATTCTTGCTTCTATTGAATGGGCCATTCCCATTTTATCTTCTGCTATGAATAATCCCGGAAGGTAGGTTTTTAGGTAGAGGTATTGTAGTTTTTCTATTTCATTTAATTTGTTACCCCTTAGAACCTTGTTTATTGATTTATCTGGAGAATAATGTCTTGTTTTATTTAGGAACTCTTTTGTTAGCAGTTTTTCTTTTTCTTTTTCTGGAAAAATTATGGCTATTCCATGTTGTATTTCTGGGTAGATTAGTGGTAAAAGTAAATAGTATGCTAGATTTAATCTTTTTTTGTCTTTTAGAACCTTGAAGAAAACTTTGAAAATGTTTAGAGGATTTTTTAATTCTCTTTTGTATAATTTTGATTGGAAAACCGGGTATCCTGCGAATAGTTCATCTCCGGAGTGTCCGGTTAAAACGACTTTCACATGTTTAGATACCAATTCTGATAAATGGTATTGTGAAATTACGGGGATTCCTACTTTTGGTTCGTCTAAATGGTAAATAGTTGTTTCAATGTTTTTTAGGAAATCGTTTTTTGTGACTTCAACTTCATAGTTATTTGCTTGGATTTGTTTTGCTACTGCCCTTGCACAAGGAGTTTCATCAAATTCTCCTTTTATGTCAAATTTACATGTGAAGGTGTTTAATTTATTTTTTGTTTCTTTAGATGCTACTGTGGCTACTGAACCTGAGTCGAATCCTCCACTTAGATATGTTCCGACTGGAACGTCTGAAATCATATGCCTTTTTACACTATCCTTGAAGATTTTTTGAAATTCTTTTATTAGTTCTGGGTAAGTTCTTTTTTTATATTTAAATTCTGGTTTCCAGTATTCTTTGATTTCTAGATTGTTGTTTTTTAGAGTTAGGTAATTTCCTGGTAAGAGAATATTTATTCCTTGGAAAAAGGTTTTTTCATCTAGAATGTTTTGGAATGTTAGGTATTCTGTTATTGCGTCAGGGTTTGGAATTCTTTTTATGTTTTTGTTTTGTAGTATTGCTTTTATTTCTGAAGCGAAAATCAGCTTTTTGTTTTCATAATGGTAGTACATGGGTTTTATCCCCAATCTGTCTCTTGCTATGAATAGTTCATTTGTTTTTTTGTTGTAAATTACGAAAGCGAACATTCCATTTAATTTTTCTAGGATTTTTTCTTTATACTCTTCATAACCTTTTAGAATTACTTCTGTATCTGTTTTTGTTTTGAATTTATGGCCCTTTTTTTGGAGTTCTTCTTTTAGTTCTTTGAAGTTGTATATTTCTCCGTTGTGTAGTACACAAATTGTTTTATTTTCATTCCAGATTGGATTTTTACCGTTTTTTGATAAGTCTATTATGCTTAATCTATTGTGTCCTAGTGAGATATTTTTGTTTAGAAAGGTCCCTTGATCGTCTGGACCTCTATGTCTTGTTACCTTTAGCATTCCTTTTAGTAATGTTTCGTCTTTCCAATTAAAACCGACAATTCCGCACATAATTTAGGTATTTTAGGTTGGTTTATATGTCTTGTGAAAAGAACTCTTTAACCTTAGAAATGATGTAATTTTGTTGTTCTTTGGAAATGGTACTATTTCGAAATATTTTTAAATGGTTCCTGTTTCCCCGATATAATATGTCAGACATACTTATTCATTTTAAGAGATATGATAAAGTAGTAGTTAATTCTCATTCTAGTGATGTCTGGGAACCAAATCCTGATTTGCGAAAGAGAATTGATGGTTTGTGGGAAGAAAGGGTTAAGAGTAAACCTCATGGTCCAAGCAGACCAATGATTAGAGTTGCTGAAGCCAGAAAAGATGGCAGAACTTTATATTTGAATACTCAGATGACGGGGTTTAAGGAGCATAGGGGAACCATAGATTTAATGGAATGGGGTGATCGAGCTAATGGTCTAGCTGTCTCTGCTAATCTAATCACATCTGATGGCAAGTTAGTTTTAGGAAAGCGGGGAGGAAATGTTTGGAAAGGAGAAGGACAATATATTATTGCTTCTGGAGGAGCAGATCCTGAAGAGGATTTTGTTGATGGATTACCTGATTTGGAAAGTGCTTTGAGAAGAGAGGGATGTGAAGAATTTTATTTTCCAGAATCTTCCTATACCAATATAACTCCTTTTGTTGTTTTTGGAACGGCCAAAGAGCCCGCACCCAGTTTTTCGTATGTTGTCCAATTGGGATTAAGTTCTAAGGAAATTGGTGAATTGTTTAGAAAAGGCGTAGCTGAGGAGGGCAAGGGTGCTGAGAATATTGAAATTAAGTTTTTGGAAAATGATCCTGAGAAAATTTCTAAAGAGATGGAATCTAATGGTAGATTGTATAGGCCTTGGGTGAAGGCTCTTATGGAGCATTATGCTTTTTCTTTGAAAGAGGGTTAATTAATTTTCAAAAAATTCTTTTATTTTTGAAATAATGTAATTTTGTTGTTCTTCGGTTAATTCAGGGTATAGAGGGATTGATAAGATTTCATTTGCTACTTTTTCAGTTATTGGGAAATCTCCTTCTTTGTAATTTAGATGTTTATATGCTGGTTGTAAGTGTAATGGGATTGGATAATGGATTTGACAAGAGATTTCATTTTTTTCTAGGAATTCTCTTAATTCGTCTCTTTTTTCAGTTCTTATGACATACATGTAGTATGAATGGCTTGCCCAATCTTTTTCTCTCGGACATGTTACAACCTCTAATAGTTCTTCTTTGTACTTGTTTGCGAGTTGTCTTCTTTTTTCAATCCAATTATCAAGATGTTTTAGTTTTACATTTAGAATGTTTGCTTGGAGTGCATCTATTCTTGAATTGAAACCCTCTTGCAGATGTTCGTATTTTGAGAATCTTCCGTGGTTTCTTAGTAAATTTATTTTCTCTGCTAATCTTTCGTTATCCGTTATTATTGCTCCTGCGTCTCCGAAGGCTCCAAGTATTTTTGCGGGAAACATTGAGAATCCTGATATATTTCCTATTGTCCCTGTTTTTTTCCCTTTGAATGTTGCTCCGTGGGATTGTGCACAGTCTTCAAGAATTTTTATATTCCTTCTTCTTGCTATTTCTACTATTTTTTCCATGTCACAAGGGTGGCCATATAAATGAACGGGGATTATTGCTTTTGTTCTTTCTGTTATTTTTTCTTCTATTTGATCTGGATTTATAGTGTACGTTGATTCATCTATGTCTACAAAAACAGGGGTTGCTCCAACTGCGGAAATGGCTTCTGTTGTTGCAATAAATGTATTCGGAGAAGTTATTACTTCGTCTCCTTGTTTTATGTCTAGTGCTAGTAGGGAGAGTCTTATTGCTTCTGTTCCGTTTGCTACTCCAAATGAAAATTGAGAGTTACAATACTCTGCCCAGTTTTTGTCAAATTCTTTTACTGGGGCACCCATGATAAATGAGGAGTTGTCTATAGTTTGTTTTATTATTGAGTCTATCTCTCCTTTTATTGAATCGTAGTTTGCTTTTAGATCAACTAGTGGAATTTTCATATGCTTTCTCTCCATTTTCGAATTTTAGATCTTGTCTTTTTGCTATTTCTTTTGCTGGGTTTCCTACTACTACCGAATATGGGGCCACATCTTTTTTTACTACACTTCCTGCCCCCACAAATGCATATTCTCCAATTGTTACGGGGAAAAGCGTGACATTACTCCCTATAATTGCACCTTTTTTGATTAATGTTTTCTTCCAGTGTTTGTCTGTTCCAGTTCTTTTCCAAGAGGGCGGGAATAGGTCATTTATAGTCATAATTCCATGTCCGATGAATATATCATCTTCTATGGTTACTAATGAGCATAAAAATGAGTGAGAAGATATGGTTACATTATTTCCAATTTTTACATTATTTTGTATTTCTACATAAGGGCCAATTTTGCAGTTTTTCCCCATTTCACACCCGTAGACATTTGCAAAATTCCAGATTTTTGTTCCTTCTCCGATTATAACATCCTCTCTTACTAATGCACTTTCTGCGATTTTTATTTTATTCATTTGATGATAAATCCTTGTTTGTTTTGAGATGTTCTTCATAAGACACAATGTCTTCTGGCTTGGTTATATCATGTCTATCTCTTTCTAGTTTGTAAATCATGAGATGGTCGTTTTTTTGTATTGAATTTACTAATTTTGACAAGGGGTACTCAGTTTCAATGTTTTTAAAGCTGGGAATATGTTTTAATGCTTCTTTTGAAAAGAAAGTCAAACCAGTGGAGTGCATAGGAAGACGGGTATTTTCATATAAGTTTTTATCTATTTTCTCAAGTTCATCGATATTGAATAGCACTCTATCCTTTTCATCATCGAGATTTTCTGTCGTAACTTGAAGGGCAGTTGGTTTGTACATTTGGAACCTATCTTTTGCATTTAGTATATCTTCTTTGCTCTCAAATATATTATCTGGGCATAAAATTAGAAAATCCTCTTTTATATTGTTTGAAGCCAATTTTATTGCGTGAGGAATCCCGAGTTGTTTTTCTTGAGTTATTAATTTTACCTGGTTAATCAACCCCTTATCTTTTAGAAAATCTTTTATTTGTTCTTCTAGGTGTCCCGTTACAATTATTATATCATTTATCCCCGCGTATTTAAGCAGGTCAATAGATCTCTCTAATAATGTTTTTTCACCAACTTTTATTAAGGGCTTTGGGATTTTTTCCGATAATTTTCCCATTCTCTTTCCCTTGCCTGCGGCGGGAATTATTGCAGTTATATGGTTTTTTTTGTATTTTTCTCTAACTTGATTTAGTTTAATTTCTTTTCCAGTTTTTGCAGATAAATATGCAGACTGGATTACCTCTATTGATTCGTGTCCCGGTATTGCTCCTGTTTTTTCTTCACTTCCCCTGATCAAGACATCAAGAACATTCTTGTATACTTTGTCATGATTGGACATACTCCCTTGATAGAATCCATAATCATTTGGGGGTGCGGATTTTTCCAATTTTGGAGTCTCTGTACCTTCCACATACCAGTGCGATAATTCGTTTAGATATTTTCCTCCTATTTTTACTGTTCCCTTTGTGCCCAAAACATAAAGATTTCCTTCCATGTTTTTTGGTTGTACGCAAGTTGTGACTAGTATTTTTCCTATTGCTCCATTTTTGAATTTTAATAAAACTATCCCTGCGTCCTCTGTTTCAATTTGGGGATGATTGTAATTTCTCATTATGCTCTGTACACTCTCTACTGGTCCTCCAATCCATAACATTAAATCTAAGAAGTGGCTAGCCAATGTAAAGAACATCCCACCATCAATTTCTTTTGTTCCGCGCCAACTTTCATTGGCATAATATTGATCGTTTCTGTTCCAGTAAACATTGGAGTTTACCATGATTAGATCTCCCAATTTATTGTGATATACTGCATCTTTTAAGGCAACAACTGGGGGGTTATATTTATTTTGTTTAACCAATAAGAATTTTCTTCCTGAGTTTTTTTCTGCCTCTATTATTTTGTTTGTATCTTTTGTATTGAGGGCCATTGGTTTTTCGCAGAGAACATGTTTTCCTGCTCCCAGTGCTTTTATTGACATTTCTGCATGCATCCCGGAGGGAGTACAAATTGAGATAATATCTAAATCTTCTTTTAATAGATTTTCATAATTTTGATAAGATTTGCAATTTTCTTCTTGTGCTATTTTATCTGAACGTTCTTTTATAGTGTCACAAACTGCAACTAGTTCTGCTTCCGCATATTGTTTTATTGCATCTATGTGTTTAGGTGAGATCATCCCACATCCAACGAGTCCGAATCTTATTTTTTTCATTATCTATCACTTGTTTTTATTTGTGGTTTAAATATTCCTACTATTGTGCCTGTGCCGTATGCTATATGCATTATTAGGTAAAATATTGGGCTTACTATTATATAAAATAGGTTTTTTGTGACCAATAATGTAGAAAAGATACCTGCTAGTATATATAAAGATAATCCTCCGAGAAGTAACTTTGAGAATATCCCAGGGTTTATTAGAGATATTAGAGTGAAAGCACAATAATATGTGAAGATTGCTGGGACAAATTGGATTATTGGGAAAGATTTGGGATATTTGTAAAATCTTAACATTGCTCCGCGCCCGTATCTAAACATTTGTTTTATTAATTTTTTTAGGGATTCTCTTTTTGCTTGAGTGAGTTTTATATTTGGAATTAGGAGAAGTTTGTATCCTTTTTTTATTAATCTGTAATGTAATTCTCCATCCTGGTTTACCCAAAATTTGGGATCAAATCCCCTTTCTTTTTTTAATAATTCTGTTCTGTACATTCCAACCGTTAAACCGGTTACTGGTGTTTTTTTTGTTACGCTTTGGTGTTGATGTAAGTTTTTTGCTCCAGTTAGGAAGGATTTGAATAGGGTGGATGTCATTTTTTGGATAAAATTTTCTTTTTTTGGTTTCAATGGATTTGTCCCCACACAGATTATTTTTTCGGGGAGGTTTTCTAGTTCATTGGATAGTCTTGTTATTATGTTTTTTTGTTCTAAGAACATATGACTTGAGAAATTTAGTGCGTATTTTCCAGTTGACTTGAATAGGCAGATATTTCTACCAATTGAAGTGTTTTTTTGGGGGTTGTCTAAAAGAATTATTTTTCTGTTGTTTAGTTTTATCTTTTGAAGTTGCTCTATTATTTCTCTTGTTTTGTCTGTTGAATGTCCATCTGCAATTATTATTTCTATTTCTCCTTTGTAATCTTGATTTATTATAGAGTTTAAACTATTTGTAATGTACCTTTCTTCATTGTAACAAGGTATAAGAACACTAATTTTTGGTTTTTTCATTTTGTTTTTTTATCGAAATTGTCCTCACTATCTTTGTTATGTTTCTTTCTATGCTTGTTACTTGTGCGTATAATCTGTAAATTAGGTATGCTAGGATTACTATTGTTCCATAAATAATTAGGTCTACTCCTCTTTCCACCCCTAAGAAATTTGCTATGCTTACAATTGTGTTTGGGAAAGTTGATACGAACGCTGCTATTAACCAAAACAAGGGCCAGAATATGCTCTCGAGTTTTCCTAAATTTCTTTGTTTTATATTTATGATTACTCTGCTTAATGCGAATAAGCTAAAAATTAAAATTATTATTTGTATAGTTTCCATCTTTTTACTCCCATATTTTCTTTTGTAGCATTTTTAGGACAATGTTTAATGCATCAAATTTTCCTTGCCCCTTTCTACCTTCTTTTAGGTGATGTTCTTCGTAGATTATATTTACGGGGACTTCCTTGTATTTTATATTTCTTTTCTTTATTCGTTCTATGACTTCTGAGGCATGTTCCATCTTGTCTGAGGTTAGTACTACCTTTCTTGCTGCCTCTTTTGTGAAGCCTCGAAAACCGTTATGTGCATCGGTTAACTTTAACCCATAGAATACCCAAATTACCCATATTGCAGTTTTTAGG